>JABAOH010000722.1_pt1 | contig 112520 bp, 90 predicted proteins | sample 7062181 | NCBI WGS metagenome assembly JABAOH01 (sample SAMN14538630, study PRJNA623070) | marine sediment metagenome | biome: marine biome [ENVO:00000428]; feature: marine pelagic biome [ENVO:01000023]; material: deep marine sediment [ENVO:00002113]; isolation source: pool of 5 deep marine...
TGCTCAGGTACCTCCTGAGCAACCCACGATAAATGGAGGGTCCAGCCGCTTCAATATGTTCTGGCGCCACTAATGGATCCGAAATGGGGGCAAGAGCCGCTGGATTAAGTCAATCGGCTGCATGCGGTGCTTAGCTTATCCATGATTATTAGTTCAGTGGAAGCAGCTTAGGGCTTTTTCTTGACAACAACTGGGCGCTGCAACTTAAGGCGAAAGGCAAGACGGCAATCTCTCACGTTGACCTTGCCTAGTTCGTCAACGTTGATAATTGATAGTGGGGCAAAGTGATGATAAATGTCAAAAGGTGGTTTTGATAATGGATTTCCATCAGAGCATGGCCACTCAATACCACCTGTTTCTGCACGAGCGGGTATGAGCCAATAGTCACCAGTACGATACTGGCCACCAGGATCAAAGCGTATCCGGATGCCATTTTCCAGGTCAAGCCAGCTGTTGTCATCCGATCCTTCTCTAATCACTACAGCACCATCCTGGATTTCCGATCCGTCACCCTGTTTCTGGTCCCAGCGGCGCACGAGACAAAGGCGCGACAGATCACGGCAGATTGATTCGCTGCAATGGCCCTGCAATGTTATTTGGGAGCTCGCTTCATCAATCTCTTTGACTTGCAGCAATGAGCCCGGTCTAGTCTCAAGGACGCAATAGTCATCCAGCACTTCCACCCAATCATGCCGCTGCAAGGCAAGAAACACGCTTTGAGACGGCTTTTTTAGACTCACTGTTGAAATATCGCTCGATGTGTCAACTTGGATGCTGCCAATCACGTAGGCCACTGTTCCGTTTTCGCGGGACCACTTGAAGGTCGGCTTTTCGGTCACGCGACCCGCCTTGTGAATCTCCACGCGGTAAAGATGGCTTTCAAATCCGCTATAGCCACGGTTTGCAGGAGTAATACCAGCGTTCGATTCGGCGATTGCACAAAGCATCCCCCGATTCTTTGGCTGCCATTTATGAGTAAAATCCAGCCAGCAACGATCGATTGCTGCACAAGTCATACTGCGGGATAATCTGTGAACCTTGACCTGCCAAACCACTTTCATCCTTGTAGCAGTGTCTTGACCGCCAAGATCCACCTCACGAATCTCATGATCCTCGATATGGGTGATGTGACGCTCCCACACGTCGAGGTAGACAAGATAAACACCCTTCTTAAGTGGCTTCGATGGAAAATCCGGCTGCGTACAATATGTCGTTTCGAATGAATTCTCACAAGCAACGCCATCAACATAGTAGCGGCCATCACCGATGAGAAAGTCTCCCCGTCGAAGGTGCCGCTTTCCACGGCGCAATTGCCCCTTCTGTCTAGTGCTCGCTGCGCTGCCTATAATCCGGAACCCGCATTTGTCCATCGGGCCACCATGCGGGCCAATTAGATCTCTTATAACATTACGCAAATCGTGGCAATGAATCTCAGCCATCTCGTTCCAGTCAGCGTCCAATAGGACCCGTCCTTGCTGCAGAAGCACTCTCGTATAACGCTTCTTGGGATCAAATGTGAAGCGCGAGAAATCTCCTTTCATAGCGTTCCCCTAACCCTCTTGAAAGATCGTGAATGCTTTCGTTTGTTCCACGACACAAGTTCTTCGTTTTTGGTGCCTCGCCTGTCAGAAAGCTAATGCATTTGTACTAAGCTGCTGGCCGACCCTGGCGAGATAGATTCTTTGCACCGTCGCGATAAGCTGGCTTCGTCAGCTCAAGCGGCTTTTTAGGTCCAACTTATTTTAACCTCGAATTAGTCTTTGACCTATATCATCACGCTGAAAGAAACCTCTTGCAAGAGAAGTCCAGATACAGCAAGTTACGCGGCCAGAAGCATGCCGCTAATTTCGCGATCATCAACTTGCCACATGGCCTCCGCAGGCAACATGCCCGCCACCCGTTCGATCACCCCAGAGAGCGCTTTCTGATCGTTCTCTAATAATTGCGACTGAAGCGTCTCCACCAACGAGCCAAGAAGGTCCCAAGCCGGACGATCATCTTTGTCGACCATCATCGAGGCAATTATTGCTAAACCAAGCGCGCGCTGGAACCGCTGCTCGTCCAGGTAAATGGTGCTGAGATTCACAACACTGCGCACTTCGAGCCCCAGCTCTTGTGCGGCAGTTCCAGCTAGAAAACACCTCAGGAAGGCCCTCTTCGCAGCGCTGTGTTCGCCGCGCTTTCTGAAGGCAATCCCCTGCTCGAAATACAACGACGCCTCTTCCTGCGATAGCTCCGAGCTTTCTCCGAGGGCCATCGACGCTTCGGGAGGCGACCACTGCTCTCTCAAGAGCGCTGGTGGTTCTTCGTGGTTCTCCGTGCCTGAGGCATTCGGCAGGCCGTAGAAGAGCCACTCCGCGATAGGACCGAGTTGGTAGATGTATCCAAGGCGCAACGCCGAAGTCGCGGCGGAGCCAAACTCTAGCTGAAAAGTTCGGATGTCCGATGTGTGAATCCGCACATCTCGGGGCCAGTTCAGCTTCTCCATATTACCCGATCCAGCGAGTCTGAAGCCGCCATCCTTCTCCGACCAGAGAAGATGCTCACGGGTTATGGCTGTGTGCCGCATGCCATGTTCAAACACCACAGCGGCAAGCTTCGCGCCCAATGCAGCAACGTGCCCAAAATGCAGGTCTTCCACTCGCGTTGGCGCTTTTCTTCTCAACAATCTGTCCATTAGCCCCAATACTGTTCTCCCTAGATCGTAACAATTACACTGACGCCAACAATCGCGCCACCGTGGCCGAGAAATCAGCCGCCTGACATATAGTATCTAGTTCTGGATAACTAGGCATTCCGCAAGAATCCGCTGCCACGAGCAAATGGTCCATAGGACTTAAGAAACCTTGAAAATTCAAGATAGCTCAAATCATTTAAGAAGCGTCACCCGCCTCACTCTCACTTCGTTTCCCACCTCCAAGCGAAGGAAGTACGTACCGCTTGCTATACCACTCGCATCCCATTCTATGACGTGTTCCCCGCGCGATTGAACATCCTCCATGAGTTGATCAACCAACCGCCCAGCAACATCATAAATGCACAACTTCACAAAACTTTTTTCAGGTAGCCAATAGGCGACCCGTGTCACTGGGTTGAAGGGATTCGGCATCGGCGGAGCCAACTGCACCTCATTGCTCTCCTCAAACATAAGTGGTGCCGGGTGCTTACTAAGAATCGTCACGCAGTCACTCGCTTCGAATGGCGTACCGTCTTGCAACGATCCCGTAATGGTCAATGCCACTACATCACCATCTTCCGCAGGACCAATGGCGGCTGCGATCTTCTGACAATTGAATTTCAAGGTGAGATCCATGAAACCATCGGGACCTCCGGTCGTGCACGCGCAGTCATCCCCTCCCGTTGCAGGTCTGGTTACATCTTCAAAGCTGCTTCGTAGTGGCGCTACACCCTCAAGGAGCAGCGTGGAGATGTCCACTTCCGTTACATCGAAATTTCCGCTCCCAACAATCGCCGCTGGCATCACACCGCCCTTATTTTTCTTTGGATGGTCTTTGTCTTCTTTTATATCAATGTCTTCAAACCACGTGATGTTGAACGGATTGGGGCAGGAACGTGGTTTGATGTCGAATGCAATGGCCGGAAGGGACTCCCACTCAATCGATAGTGAGGTGCATGTTGGATTGGTGCTTGGGTCTGTAAGGACATGAGAGGATCTCCACAGTAAATCACTGCCGGGCGAGGCGAATGTATGCCATGTATTGTCTGGTTGAACCGCCATCCAGTTGGAACCTCCGTCGGCGCTCAACTCCCAGTTGACGGATTCGACCTGCGTCGAAGTAAGCCGGGCCTTAAGGATGAGCTCTTCACTTTCGTCGATGGCCAGGGATTGGCCAATGTTGCGTAGTGTATTGAACTGCCGCTGATAGACCTGGAGCACTTTAAGGCCGGGCGGGCCATCCCCAACGAATGCGTAGTCACCCGAAACAACAACAGTGTTCGCATCTCCCGACGTATCATAACTTGCTACCAGAACGGGATTGGTTGGATCACTCACATCGAGTATCTGAACGCCGGAGAGCCATTCCCCCACATACAAATAGTCACCGGAGAGAGTGAGTCGAAGCGCCTTGCCTGCCGTGTCGTAGCTGCCCACGATTGTCGGGTTGGCTGGGTCGCTGATGTCGAACACGTGAACGCCCGATTCCCAATCGGCTACAAACGCATGATCTCCCGAAACGACGATCCACATACTATACCCGGGTGTGTCGTAACTCGCGACGTACGTCGGGTTCGTCGGATTACTGACGTCAAGCACCTGAACACCGGCGTAATGATCTGCAACATAGGCGTAATCCCCGGCGAAGGCCACGTGGTAAGCATTGCCGGGGGTATCATAGCCTCCTGCATTCAACGGGTTCGTCGGATCACTGACATCGAAGATGGTCACGCCCGCTTCTCCATCGGGCAAATAGACAAGATCACCGTGCACAACAGGGTAGAAGTTGTTCCAACTCGTGCTGTAACTCCCAACTTTAGTGGGATTCGTCGGATCGCTGATATCGATTACTTGCAGGCTCGTGTAGTCTCCAAGGTAGGCGTAGTCGCCGTCGACTGCGACGCCGGTGGCGTAGCCAGGCGTTCCGCAACCGCCCGCCAAGGTCGGATTTGTGGGATCACTGATGTCGATCACCTGAAATCCGCCTTCCCAATCCGCCACGTATGCATAATTGCCAGAGATAGCGACATCGTGGGCGTGGAACGGTGTGTCGCAGTTGGCTACGAGGGTCGGCGTCACGGCCTCTGCGATCTTCAATACTTTTATCCCATTTGTTCCGGCCGCGATAAACGCGTACTCCCCAAACAAGGTGATAGTATTACCTGGGGCATTCATGTCATAGCTGTCAATCGGGATTGGATTGGACGGATCACTAATATCGATAACCAGCAGATCCGCTGTAGAACCGACTAATTCGAATGCGAAAAGATAGTCGCCTGAAATATCGAAATCCCCACCCAGATCACCCGGAGTATCAAGGCCGCCGACCAGGACCGGACTGGTAGGATCGGTGATGTCCAGAACAATGAGGGCACGATCCGGAGCACCTCCACGGATGTAGCACCGGTCCCCCGATACGGCATGTGAGGCCGCGGGCACACTTGTGGGATAACCCCCTATAACATGCGGATTGGTAGGATTGCTAACATCGAGTATGTACAGGCCGTAATACTCAGAGGTGGCAAAAACATAATCGCCTGAGTTAGAAATGATATAGACGTAGCCCAGCCCGCCGCAGCTTCCAAGCAGCGAGGGATTGGCCGGATTACTCACATCGAGGACGGCCACACCACCTCCCCCAGCGGCGACATAGAGATAATCCCCGTTAACCGCCAAATGACGGTTTCTTGGCAGGCCTATATAGCTTCCCGCAATAAAGGGAGTTGTGGGATCTGTGATGTCAACGACGTAAAGGCCCGCGCTCATAGCTAAGCCAACGTAAGCATAGTTACCAGAGATAACAAGACGCTCTGCCACTTGAGGGAAATCCAGGCTTGCGACACAAAGAGGATTCGTTGGGTTACTGATGTCAAATACGATTAGGCCCGGATGTCCAGACTCTGTTAAAAATGCATAATCCCCCTGAACAGCCACCTCAAGGGCTATGGTGGGAGTGTCGTAGCTTCCGACGAGTGTAATCTCGAAAGGGTGGAGTTTCATCTCCCCCGCCACAGTATCCCACCACGCAGTCGTTTGGAGCGCATCTTTATACTGAGTGGTTGTGAAGTCCTCAGTATATTGATTTACAGTAGCTTTTGATGGGAGCCCCGAGAGAGTTAAGAGTGGAAGGACAATGATAAGAACGAGGAAAGAAAAATAGGATCGCATGCGGGCACCTCCCCTTGGTTTGTCTGGATTTTCCAAGATGTCACAAAAAGAGTAAGGGCAATGTCCAAAATCTGCTTTGGGCAAGGAATAATCCAAAACGTTAATACTATCCTTGATACTCCTCAAATCAGCAGGAGGACATGGACGCGGGTATTGAAGAAATTTCTTGGTGCGATATGTACCAGCAGAGCATGAAGGTCATCTACAACCTCCTGCTCTTGAGGTCAAAATAGACAAAATAGAAATGATATTGAGAGACCAAGAAGCAAAATAATCTGATAGAATTTATTAAAGCAGGTAGTATACACTAATTGGCCCGGGATGTCAATGATATTACTTGGTTCCTGGAAGATCACATCATTTATGGTATTACCTGACCAATATAATTTTGCCAACATTCTAAGTTAGTTTTTGGGAAGGGGCTCTTGCCCTCATCTTTGATCCATTTCTGAAGTTAGCTTTGGCCCCATGGCTCTTGCCCCCATTCTTTTACCCAATTCAGAGTTAATCCCGGGCTTCGCTTTCTGGTCCCACAGCGGCAGCGGCAGGCGCTCGATATCTCAATGAGCGATGGGGCCCCTCTTGCACTTCGACATCCGTGTCATTCCCCTTGCACGCCCGTCCCCACCGCCCCTTCCGTGTCACTCCCCTTCCTCCTGCTCCCTTCCCCACTCCGCCTTATCTTTTAGCTGCTGAATTTGATCGATGAGCTGCGGGCCGAGTACAGTCTTCTTTTCGAAACTTTCAGCCCAGCTCGCTACCTCGTAAGCTTCGTCGGCTTTTCCGCTTCTCAACAAAGCTTGCGCGTAGACGAGAGCCGCTGCTGTTACGTTTGTGATGATTTGGGGAGTAGAATTCATCCTTATTGGGCTGCGGTCTTTTTCGCTCACGAGGGGACCGCTGAAATCCATCGTTTTTGCCGTTTCGAGACTCTTTCTTAAAAGCGTCATATCAGCAGTCGAAACGACTCTCTCAGGATGCACCAGCCAGAACGCCCCGGCGTTCGTGAGCTGTTCACGCGTATCCGGCCAGAAATCGAGATCTGCAACCGTCACAGCGATGGCAATGGGCCTTGGAAATCTTCCAGCCTCGAACAAATCGAGCCAGCCACGAACGACCTTTTTCGAAACATAGATCCATTCTCCATCCTCAGTCCGGGAAACTGCTAGCTCCCTGAATTCATCTTCGGGGTAAGGTAGCGGTAAACCGTATCGCTCGCATACAAGTTCTGTATACCATAGTAGGTTGAGCATTGGCAGGTTCACGATCGCCACGTCATGTCGCATGTTCTCTACGTGCTGAACGGCTAGTGGAGGATACGTATCCATATCTCCATTGGTCAATAGGATGCAGTTATCGGGAAGATTCTGAATCATCCAACGAGCAACCGATAGTAACGTCGGCGTTAAAAAGCCGCTTTCGGCCATGACCTTCAGGCCTCTCTTTTCGAGCGGTTCGTCTCCCCGACGCAGCGCTTCGCACCAAAGCGCCGTCCAGGGATTCCCATCTGTAGGATCGCATTCGACGGCTTTTTGCAAATGATGGTATGCTGAATCAAAGCTCGCGTTCGATACACTCTTGTATTGCGGATAGTAAGCATTTCCAAGAACCGTATGAGCGAATGCATGACATGGATCCAGCGAGAGCGCTTTGCGCGCACTTTCTTCCGCATCGTCGAATTCCTCTAAGCGTCGGTATGTCTCCGCCATCCAAGCATGAAGATCCGCATTTGAGATGCCTTCTTTAGCGGCGAGCTTGAATTCCGATATCGCTTCTTCGAGCAGGTTCTGTCGGTATAATTCAAGACCCTTCTCGAAATGATTTGATTCGGCAGAGCCAGGATTCGGAACTTGAGCAAGAACGAGTGTTGAGAGCAGGACGGATAGTAGAAAGCCCAACCTGCGGAGCTTCCCAGCTACCAAAGATCCAAAAGCCTGGAAAGCTGATTGTCTTCTCATGGCATCTCCTTTGATAGTTTTTAGAGAAAATATCCGCTATCGCTGTCAGGATGAGTTTGTAAGATTGAGGGCATTTTCAGATAAGGCAAATACATTATAGAGGAATTCCCTAACCAAATCAAACGCTTCACGATCTTCCGTGGCGAGGAATCAAGAAGAAGCGTGTACTTCTATTCGCCGTTGTATGTTTCTAGCTAATCCTTTCTCATTTAATTACATACGCCTTCTTTTAGCAAAGTTGGCGTTCTCATTGCAGCTCATTTTCCCGCGTATCGATAGGCAGGTGTCGTTTTGCTGGGTACTCCCCGGCTGGGCACGGTAGGCCGCCACAAAAAGTTATCTTGAATTATCTTAATACTAGACATTATAGATTTTCAGTGATATAATATCCCGAATTAATTCCTCATATCAAATCCTGACTTCGCTGAAACGGCTGTTTCTAACTTATTATCTCCGCACCAGTTTTCTAAAGTCATAAGGAGGTGCTCTATGAGATATGCCGCAGGAATTCTTGCTTGCATGTTGATTGCACTGGTGGGGGTGGTCTGGGCTCAAGTCCCGACTGACCTCTCGGATTTTTTCCTGCCTGGCTCTCAACCGCTTGAATCCGGCAACTTAGAACATCCGGACAAGTGCGATAACTGCCACGGCGGGTATGATCTTCAGGCCGAGCCCGCCTTCAACTGGCGGGGAGGCATGATGGCTCAGGCGGCGCGAGATCCGTTCTACTTTGCCTGCGTCACCGTATCCAATCAGGATGCTCCCGATGTCGGCGACCTCTGTATCCGGTGCCACTCGCCTGCCGGCTGGCTCGAAGGGCGCTCGGTGCCGACCGATGGATCGGCGCTCAACAGCAATGACCGCGAGGGCGTTCAGTGTGATTTCTGCCACAAGTTCGTTAAGCCGTCTGGAATCGGCGAAAATCCATATCCAGGGGATGCAGATTACACGAGCGGAACCTATCCGCAGGATCAGAGCTATCTGGGTACGATCACTGCTATCCCCAGCGTCTCCGCGAATGGGATGTATATTGTAGACAACAACAACGCCAAGCGGGGTCCGTTTGTAGACGCCGCTGCGAGACATCAGATGCTATACTCGCCGTTTCACCGCGATGCAGACCTGTGCGGCACGTGTCATGACGTGAGCAATCCCGTGTACAATCGGATCGGCGGCATAACCCAGATGTATGCACCGAACGATTGGCAGACTCCGCCGCCGAGTGACGACCCGTACACGATGTTCCCGGTCGAGCGGACTTTCAGCGAGTGGACAAAGAGTGATTACGCCAATATCGGCGTCTTTGCTCCTCAATTCGCGGGGAATAAGCCGGATGGCATCGTGTCGACATGCCAGGATTGTCATGTGAAAGACGTTCTGGGAGCCGGTTGCAACAAGAAGGGCGCGCCAATCAGGCCTGATATGCCGCTTCACGATATGACCGGCGGTAACACGGTCGTACCCTCTTGGACGGCAGCCCTGTGGCCCAACGAGGTGAATACCGCCGCACTCGATGCTGGTGTTCAGCGGGCAACGGAAATGCTGCAAAAAGCCGCCACGCTCACTTTGGCTGTGCAGCCTGCAAGCGTCGGATACACAGTTACCGTTACCGTCACGAACGAGACAGGGCATAAACTGCCGTCCGGATATCCTGAAGGCAGGCGCATCTGGCTGAATGTAAAGGTGTACGATGTCAATGGCGGCTTGATCAACGAATTCGGTCATTACGATTTCTCAACCGGCATTTTACAGCATGACACGAAGATATATGAGATCAAGCCCGGCATCTCCGCCAGGCTCGCGCCGATAGTAGGATTGCCGGCGGAGCCTTCCTTCCACTTCGTCTTGAACGATACGATCTACAATGACAACAGGATTCCTCCCAGAGGATTCACGAACTCCGCATACGATTCAATCCAATCACCGCCTGTCAATTACACATACCTCGACGGGCAGTACTGGGACGACACCGAATTTAGCGTTCCAGCTGAAGCGGCGCTCGTTGTAGCGACTCTTTATTATCAAGCGACGAGCAAGGAGTACGTGGAGTTTCTTCAAACTGAGAATCAAACGAACAACTGGGGAAACATCCTCTATGATTTGTGGAATACAACCGGCAAAGCCGCTCCGGTGGCGATGGCAACCGAACGGTACCAGATTCAGGCTATCGAAGATAACCAGCCGCCGACGGCTCCATCCAATTTGACAGCGACAGCAGTATCGTCCGCCCAGATCGATCTTGCATGGGATGCTTCAACCGACAACTTCAGCGTTGCGGGATACAACGTATATCGAGACGGTGTTCAAGTTGCAACAACAATCGATCCAGCCTATGCCGATACGAGACTTCAGCCGTCGACGACATATTCCTACTACGTTACGGCGTTCGATGAGGCGGGCAATATTTCAACCGCCAGCAACACCGCCACCGCCACGACCAACCAGCAGAAAGGCGGGGGAGGAGGGAAACCAAGAGCAATCAGCGCGGTTCCCCATGCTCTTGATGTATACGTCCATTCGAACGTTATTTCTCAGCCAACCCGAATCGATTACGCCTTGCCGCAATCAGGTAACGTATCGATTGAGGTCTACAATGTAATGGGACAGCGCGTCACTTTAATCTACTCAGGCTGGAAATCGGCCGGCGTACATAGCGCGATGTGGTCTCCCGCCGAGGTCTCGAGCGGTGTTTATTTCCTCCGCGTAAAACTCGGATCTGAATTTGTCACCCGGAAGATCACAGTATTACGCTAACCTAAAGAAGCAGCCGTTTACACAGAGACCTGGTCTGCCGATCAGGTCTCTGTGTTTATTTTCAAACATTCTCGAACTGCAATCGGCTCTCAGATGCGACTTTTGCAGCAGGAGTTATTGTCGTTAGGGTCTCACGCTTGACGCTTCTTTCGATAGCCCCCTCCCTACTCCTCTCCCACCCCCTCCTCCATCGCGCGCTTATGCGCCTCCACCATCGCCTGGTATTCGTCAACGTTCAATTGAATGAATCCAGTCATTTCCGCCTGGAGTGCCGCCGGATCAGGAAACAGATCCCACACCAAATCCGAGCTTACATCAGCCGACACATCAATATTGAGCTTTTCCAACAATGCAATGCGATCCTGCGGAACGGGGTGGCTGTCGTATGGAGAAGTGGGGCGGGTCATTAACTCATTCAGCTGGTATTCGAGTTCTTTTTTCTGATGGTCGGCTTCAGGGGGCGGCAGGGTGTACGCATTATTCAATCGGCGGCCGCCGTCCTGTGCGCTCTGAATCTCGTTGTTGACCTGCATATCGAAAATCAAACTTTGCCGGATCACGTGCTTCAAACCGTTGGCAAAATTTTGTACGCCATACGCCATGGCGGCGAAGCGGTCGGCGAGGATCTCCTGCAAGCGAGAGGCACCCAGAGTGACGATGAGGAAAATCCGGTTGAAGCCGTTCACGAAAAGCCAGGCGGGATTGTACCAGCGAGCGAGGTCACCTTGGATCAATCCGAGAGCCATTCGATGCATCGAGTAGAGAACGTGGTTTGCAAGATTCCCCCCGGCCGTATCCCGGTTGGAGAAATGACCGTATTCATGCGCCAGGATGGCCACGAATTGGCTTTGAGGCAAATCCTGCAGCGCGCCCAAACCGAGAATCAAGCAACGGCGCCCTTTATTCTGAAACTTCCGCCACATACCGCCGCGCTCGATGACGGCGATTTCCGTGCCCGGCGTGAGATAAATCGCCTCCACCGGACGCGTGTCCACGCGCTCGGCTACCTCTTGCGTCAGCGCCCACAGGCGCGGCGCTTCCTCTCTGGCAAGCGGGCGTCCGGGATCTGCGTCTCTAATGCGCGCAAATACGCTGCGAATGATGGCATACAATGTAACGATCGCTGTGATACCGACGATGATTGCGATGCGAATGGGGATTCGGCCAATCGAGAGAAACATGTAGAAAATGCCTCCGGTCACGGCCACGACAACAGCAATCAATAGCGGAATTGAAATATAGAAGCTAAGCGACGTAACGGCGATCACGACCCGATAGATGTTCCGTATGAAGCGTTCGCCCTTTCCAATTTCGAAACCGGCAGCCGCCTGGCTCCGATGTACCATGCTCAGCGTCAGCTTGCTCAAGAGCATGCCACCGATAAAGAGGCCGGCCAGTCCTGCCAGCCACACACCGAGAGAATAAAGTCCTCTTCGCCCCCAGCGACGCAGGCGCGCCTGCGTCCGCACTCCTTCTTGCAAGGCCGCTTCGACCGTTTCTGCATCCATTCCTAATTCTTTGGATTTCAATAAATGTCTCTCGGCTTCTTCCCATTTCCCATCATAGGCATATACCATTGCTGCATAATAGTGTGCCGGTGCAAAGTCGGGTAGTAACTGTATCAGTTTTTGGCTGGTCTTTCGTGTAACGTTTCTGTCGCCCTTCTGAACTCCCGCCCAGAACAGCGTGCCCTGGACGAATTCGTCGTCGGGAAGTACTTCCGCAGCAGCGCGCGCGTGATCGAGAGCGCTATCGAGCAGGAGATAATCACCCGTATGCAACATTGCGTTAGCAAGCAATACCCTATTGAACGCTGATGGATCGTTGTCGTAGAGCTTCCGCGCGTGCTTCAGCGCGCCTTCTAGGTTACCGAGTTGAGTTTCTGTGTAAATCAGCCGCATCAGGGCATCAGGAAAATCAGGTACCAGCTCGAGGACTCTTTCGAACCCCCTTTTTGCTGTTGTCCAATCCTCCGATTCCATCGCCTTTGAGGCGTCCTGGAATATGGGTACGGCGTTTAGATTCAGCTGGGCGAGCCGATCGAGGATTTCTTGCTCGAGTGCAAGATCTATTTCTGCTTTGTTAGTTTCTTCTTGCGCTCGGGTGGGTGAGCTCAGCGAGGTGCAAAGCAATGCAAATGCAAAAATGATCCAGAAGAAATTGATGTGCCAAGATTTTGCATGCAGGTGAGAAACAGGATGAGCAAGCCGCGTGAGAATGTCACCTACAGGTAACCGTCGGCCCTTCACGAGGTACCTCCTTTATGGATACCTCTTGACGCTCCCGTGTGGTGTTCCTGTCGTTTTAGATCGTCATGCGATCAATAGATATTGATTATTTAATCAGCGTAAGCCGCCTGACTTTGCTTTCGCCTCCAACTTCCAGGCGAAGAAAATACGTTCCGCTGGCCAAACCGCTCGCATCCCAGTCGACGATGTGCTTTCCGTATTGCTGCTCTCCCTCCACAAGGCGGGCCACCAAGCGGCCCGCGACATCGTAAATCGATAGCCGCGCATAGCCTGCTCTTGGCAGCCAGTAGGCGATTCGCGTCACCGGATTGAATGGATTCGGCACGGGCATGTCCAGTTGCACTTCATCACTTTCAGTAAACGTCGTTGGCTCGTGTCCCATGCTCATGATCTTTACGCAATCACTCGCTTCAAATGGCGTTCCGTCAAATAATGCACCCGTGACCGTTAGGACAATGACATCCCCGTCCTCTGCGGGGCTAATCGATTGTGCAATCTCTTGCTGGCTGAATTTGAGAGTGAGGTCGACGAGGCCGTCGGGACCGCCGGTCGTGCAGGCGCAATCGTCTCCTTCCGCTACAGGTATTGTGACATCTTCCAGGTCGCACCGAAGCGGAGACACTCCCTCGAGAAGCAGTGTGGAGACGTCCACATCCGTAACATCGAAATCCTCTCTTCCAACGATTGCCGCCGGCATCACACCGCCTGCATATGCTATTGCGTTCTCCTCTTTTTCAGTATCGAGGTTCTTGAGCCATGTAATGTTGAACGGATTCGGGCAGGAACGCGGGTTGAGGTCCAAGGAGGCCACGATCGGACTACAACCTTGACCAAGTGCGCCCATCCGACCGCATGGACCATAGAGACATGGCGAATTCGAAAAGAGATAGTAGTTGTCGTTAGCGGGATCGCAGAAAAGAGGATCCACTGAAATGTTGCCATTCAGGCCTGTTTGATCAGGAAGATTCCCCGCATAATTATTGAGGGCATTCCCATACACATCGCAGCAGGAAATCGCTGGAATAGACGCATTGTTGGCATTATAAATCCCGCCGCCATCTCCTGTGGGGGCAATCTCGCCGTATGCGATGATGCAGTTATGTATTTCTGGGGTGCTGTTTGAGTCGATGTAGATGTTTGCGCCTCTGGAGTCATCCGTTTCATATGTATCCTTTGATTTATTGCCAATTAGCGTGTTCTCTATAATGGTCGCTGTGGAATTCCGTAAGTAGATACCACCACCTCGCCCTTTCCCATGGTGGCAGTAATAGTCATGCGCGAGGTTGTTTAGAATTAGATTCTTGCTGATCACAGGATTCCCTGAACAAAAAATTCCTCCTCCTTCAAAAGCATAATTAAATTCAATTCTATTTTCTGTAATTTCCAACAATTCCGTGCCAGAACAACATATCCCACCACCAACACAATACGGCATAGTTGGATCTCGATGCATTTCGGTTCTGTTTCTGGCATATTTTTTCAACTTCAGCACTGGACAAGCGTACGATCCCTCGTTTCCAATAATACTGTTGCCTTTGATAATACTTGTATCAGAAGTCGATATATAAATGCCTCCACCATTTCCACCCGCATTTCCTGAAATCACGTTGTTGATTATATTGTATTTTCCAGATCTGCAATAAATTCCTCCACCATCTATAATGCATTGGGGACAACACCAATTTCCCGATATGAAATTATCTCGGATTATTGCTCTACTTCCATAAATATAGATGCCAGCTCCCACTCCTCCTGTATTGTCATGAATGGCGTTATCATAAATCTCGTATGTACCACACACACAACATATTCCTCCGCCACCAAGGGGATCGTAATAGACACCGTAATTTCCTGCTATATCGTTTCCATATATCTTCGATGAGGACGAACAGCAGAAAATGCCAGCGCCATAACAAATCGCAGTATTTCCAAAGATCTTATTATTCCGGATTGTTGGGGAAGCGCCTATGCAGCAGATTCCTCCTCCATCCGGGTCCAGGGGAGAAATCAAGAGAGTGGTTCCTTTCTTAATTGTGAAACCTTCAATTATTGATAAGCTATCCTCTCCAGAGTGCAGATAAAAGCCCCTTCCCATGTATTCACAATCGATAATAGTGACATCAGCGCCAAGCTCGGATGTCAAGACAATTGCTTTTCCGTTGAAGTCGATATCTCTGTTTCCAAGGCCTGTGTACGTGCCCGGGGCGGCCATTACAGTATCAGCCACAGCTGCCGAATCAATCCCCGCTTGGATAGTCGCTGCATCCCCAGTTCCGTCGGGTTTGATATACCAAGTGCGGGCGAATGCAGGCGCTGCTCCCTTCATCAGAGCCACGCCAATCAAAATGCCACACGCTATGTATAGCAGTCGACTTTTCATAAAAACGTTCTCCGCCTCGCTACTTCAAAACCACCATCTTCCTCGTTTGCCTGAAGTTCTTTGCTATAAGCCTGTAGAAATAAATCCCACTCGAAACCGGCTCACCCGCTTCACTCTTCGCATCCCACCGCACCGTATAACGCCCCGCTGGCTCTTCCCTATTTACCAGTTTCCGGACGAGCTCGCCTTTGACATTGTAGATAACTAGGCGAACTGCCGCTGCTTCAGGCAGATCATACTCAATCGTCGTTACCGGATTGAATGGATTCGGATAGTTTTGTCTCAATCGGTATGCAGTTGGGATAGCGTCCTTCTTGTCTTCAGTCCCAGTCGTGATAACATCAAAATCAATCACATTTCCAGCTTCCATCCAGGCGATGTATTTCGGGCTCATCTCATCATCAAACAGCAGCCTCACCTTTTCACCCGGATTGGCACCTTCGTCTTCCGGCGTGAATGGATCATCGCGGTAAACAGGCATCAAACCGAATTGACCATCCACCAACACCGTGCATTCCCCGCAGACTACGCTATCTTCATCCATCGCTTGAATCACAGTGCCGGCCTCGACCAATGACCCGGCCCATAAGACACTGTCTCCCCAAACACTGATCCACTCGGTGGTAGGTGTTATGGATGTCGATGAGGCAGGCGACCTGGGTGCGGGTGCAGACGAAGAGGGTGGAGGCGGAATAACAGAAAGCCTCGGATAGACTAATGTATCCTCTGATGCAGATTTCAGCCAGTAGCCAGACCCAGGCACCAAGAATTGCAAGGTATTGAGTCCCGGATCTCCCAACGGATCATAGAAAAGCAGCGTTCCATCATATCCAAGAACCAGTGCCGTATTGTCGATGACAGATTCGAGTGCATGCGCAATGGAATCCTGAAGACCAGGTAAATAACTGATCAAGTTGTAACCGGGATCGATTGCAATCGCTTCTTGTGTTCGAACTGCAACACCTTGGATCGTCAACGTATCCGGCCCGCTCATCTTGAGCCAGCAGCCGTGATTGTGATCGAGGGAGGTGAGTGTATTGAACTCCGGGGGAATCGACGGATCGTAGGTTAGGCCACCACTCCCAAAACCGTGCGCCACGATCAAATGGTCGCTAACAGTAGCTAGGAGCGATGAAGCCGAATCATTTTCCGTATCTGCGTTCCAGCTTATGAGGTTCCAACCCTGAACGAGCGGAAACTCTCGGATCCGTATCAAGGCAGAATCAACATCTAGATGTACTGGTACTGATATAAAATATTTCGTAGGAACATTTGTTCGGACATTGATGCTGCCTTCATATGGACCATCATCAAGGCCGTTCGCATCAAAGATCAGTTTAATATCGAGAATGCTGTCCGGCTGGATGGTACCTGATAGGGGAGATGCGGCAAGCCATTCAACAGGAATTTCATCCGAAATATAAATCTCGTCCCACCACGCCTCCGCTCCTGCAGTGAAATTATAAACATCCAATCGATATACATCTTCTACATCTTCTGCATTTCTGAACGGAATGCTGGATTTAATCAATTCACTATTCACGTAATAATCGAATGATTTAGTCGTAAAATCGATGTTGACAAGCTCGATATGGTACCAGGTTCTCGCAGAATAAGGGTAAGAGTCATGTCCGCCGACATCCCCATTTATCCAAAAGGTTCCGTTTTCAGTCGTGAGGAACCAAATGGCTGACCTACCTGCACTATCGCGAAGGGTAAAATAGGAGTCAAACGTTGCAATGCTTCCTGATCGAATCCAGAAACTGATGTACCTGGGCTGTATTGCACCCAATTCCTTATATATGCCGTTGTAATGCCCGTGAGAAGAGTTATACTCATGGTAACTGAAAATCGTCCCTTGGGCCGCCGTCTCCGATGAAACCTCTTTAACGCCCAAGCCACCGCCATCTTGCCATCCATCGTAGTTTCCATCTTCAAAATTTTCATAGAATATGAATGGAGACGCTGATTCATGCGCGCGGACAGGCAGATCGAGAATAACTCCTGATTCCTTGGCCCAATATGGACCAGTCTGCTCCTTTTCCAGCGGCATGAAGGTGCGATTTCGCCGCACACCAGACAGCGGTTCTGTCGAGAAACGAGCGTATTTGCGCTCATTTTTTTCATTTTTTATAGCTGGAATCATGGGCGATGAAGTACTACCCGGGAAAACGGTCGTTCCAAGCGAGAATTGCAGATTTGACCCACCGGAATTTGTTATCCGTAGAGTTTTCATCGAAGCTTCGCCGGGCAACAACGTTTCGGCAATTGAGTCCGCTGATAAAACGATATCTGGACCAATTAGACCCTCGCCAAATAGCGTGACGATTACCGTATCTTCATCGAAGTCGTTATTCAATATGGTCATCGTTCCGCTCACCACGCCTTCGATGATCGGGGCGAAAGAAACCACGATCTCACGAACTTCATCTGGCGCTAGGTTGAATGTCGTATCATCAACCGCGAAGCTTGGATCATCCAAATCAATATCGCTGACCCTTAACGTATCGTCTCCGAAGTTGTAAACGGTCAATGCCTTATCAACTGTTTGACCGATGAACAGTGAGCCAAAATCTATCGTTGTATCGGAAAGCGCAATATCAGGTGCTGGCATTACATTGAGATGCACCGGAATTGTTACTAAACTGTCATTCGAAGCATTGCTAGCGATCAGGAGGCTGTCGATATAATCTCCGATACTCAGAGTTCTTGCATCGAATGTAACGTTCGCAATCACACTGTCCGAAGGCGCTATGATTCCACAAGTCGGCGAAACGGCCAGCCACTGGGCCGGTACCGACAGCCAGCTAAATACATTTTGACCGAAAAGAAGGTTGTCCGACTCCACACCAGCAATTTCAGGATTAACAAGCGTCTCGTCCGCTAACGCGACGATTCTTCCAGTACCTGCTTGGCTGCAAGCCGCACTTGCAGCGCCATTTGGATATTTGATGAGGCCCCACGCAGGATTTTCCACAGTCGAGAGATGGGCATACGCTCCAAGATAATAAATGCTATCGACACCTGCTGTTATTTCGTGTTCATAAATATCGTCCGCATAACCAGCGAACGGATCCATCGATTCATATTGTATCCCCGCACCCAAAGCGCTCAGCAAATTATTCATTGCATCGATTGTTGGACTTTCGTCAGCCTCCAGGAGCAGGCTGCCGCCGTTCAGCACCCAATCTCGTATCGCTATACGCTCGGCCAGCGTCCAAGAATCTGTGATATCCGTCGTCCAATATATGTCGTACTCACTCAGCACTCCCGAATCCAAAGGTCTGAAATCTTCTATCACCGTTGCGCCTTTCAACGTCAGAGCATCAATAATCGTTGTGAAGTTGACAGGAGGCGCCTGTCCGTTGGATCTCGCCCACATTATCCGGATACCTGCGAGGCCAACAAGTTCCCATTCGAGCGGTTTCCCTCCAATATTCTCGATTTTAAGATTCTGCGTAGACATCTCTCCTGTATACAAAGCTTCACTCAGTGAATCCGGGGATATGGCAATCTCGGGTGGAGCCGTTCCTAAGCCATCAAGCAGCACGATGCGCGTACTTTCATCAGGGTCGTTGCTGGCAATCGTTAGAACCCCAGAAATAGTACCCGAGCTACTCGGCGTAAAACGAATCACTATCTGCTGGCCGGCATCTGGCGGCAACTCAAAGCTCGTCGTGTCAATCGAATAATCCGGATTATCCACGCTGATATCGCTCACAATGAGCGTGTCGGCTCCCAGATTGAAGATAACTAGAGTTTTGTCCGAGGAAGACCCAAGAATAACTTCTCCGAAGCTCAAGGCGGTGTCGGATAAGGCGATGTCCGGCGCAGCCGTTACTTGAAGGCACGTTGGAATGTCTACCAGAGAATCATTATAAGCGTTACTTGCCAGAAGGATACTCGCCCTGTACTCCCCTTCACCGAGACCCCCGGCATTGAATGTAACGACTACATCAACGCTGCTTAGCGGTTGAATGCTCCCCGAATCCGGGGACGCAGACAGCCAGTAAACGCCTCCAGACAGCCAATCGAAAACTTTATTGCCGAAGAGCCGGTTATCCGCTCCAACAATGATCGGATCGGCGAACAGCTCCTCGGATACTGCAACCAAGCGACCATCTCCAACGACACTGCATGCCGTGTTCGGAACGCCTGAACGATCGCTGACCAACAGCACGCCCGGAGATACAACATTATTGAGACTCGCGTTAGTAGCCTCAATGTAAATGCTCTCCACTCCGGTTGTGGTCTCGTGGGGGTAGATATTGGTGGTTATGCCATTAGTGCCAGCAACCTCAGAATACCGGAATCCCGCTCCCAGATTATCCAGCAGGTGATTGTAGCTTAGTATTGACGCATGTTCATCGCCGATGAGAAGAATAGTACCTCCAGCCAATATCCAATCACGAAGAGCATATGTCTCGGATTGGGTCCACGCTGAGGTCATTTCGATTGTCCAAAATATGTCACACGCGCTGAGTAGATCGGGGGTGATTGCCGAATAACTCTCTATTATAGTTGCACCTCTCAATCTCAGATCTGCGGCAATAATCGAGTGGCTGTTTTCCAGCGAAGTCTGCCCATTCGATCGATCGAAAATGATTTCCTTGCCGATCACATTCTTCAAGGCGGCAGGAAGGGATTTTGGACTTACCGAAAATGGAGGTAGATCGCAGATTTTACCATCTATCACGGCCCTCTTCAAAACAGGAGCATCTAATGTGTATGGTTGCAGAATCTGCACCGGATCGGATGAATAGCTGATTCCCCAGCTCAATACCGCTCCATCGCTAATGTTTTCAACTGTAAGAATTTGTGTTGATACTTCTCCCGTAAATAGTGAATCAATCAATGAATCCGGAGATACCGCAATGAGCGGTAACGACTCTCCCAGCCCTACAAGCGGCACTTGGAGCGTGCTTTCATCGGGATCGTTGCTGACAATGGTTAGCGTACCAGGGATGGAGCCCGCACCGCTCGGGGTTAAACGCACGACCAGTTGTCGATCCTGCCCAGGCGCCAGATCAAAGCTCGTCGTATCCAATGAATAATCGGTGTTATCCACGCTAACAGAACTCACTCTCAGCGTATCTTCGCCTACATTGGTAACGACGAGCGTCTTCTCGCTAAAATACCCCAGAGCAACCGATCCAAAGTCGAGCACAGTATCCGAAAGAGCAATGTCCGGCTCACCCATTACATGCAGTATGTTCGGCTCAGCTAGGAAACTGCTGGCATAGCTTCTGCCAGCTGACACAGCACTGGCAATTATTAGAATCAAGCAAGCAACAAACAGTTGCGCATAAGTAAGAAATGTCTTGCTGTGGTTCATTGGTGAATCCTCCTTTCGGTTATGCGTGGAGGAATCGGAACTATTAATCGACAAATCATCCACCTTCATATTGGAGTTACAATCATGACTTCGTTTCGTGAGAATGAGTAATCTGGCATCACTTCAGCACGACCATCTTTCTCGTTTTGGTAAATCCCTTTGTCGCGAGCTTATAGAAATAGACGCCGCTTGAAACGGGATATCCCCGATCGCTGTCGCCATTCCAATAGACGTTGTGAATGACACCAGGCTCTTTTGTTTCATCAACAAGGATTTTTATGAGTCGTCCCGTCACATCGTAGATTTTTAGCGTAACATGAGCTTTTTCCTTGATCGCGTAGCGGATCGTTGTGCCCGCGTTGAACGGATTTGGGTAGTTCTGGACAAGAGAGTTCGTTAATCGACGGGTTCTATCAACACTAGTCGGATCGTCGATAATATTTCCAATGTATCTTATGATATCGGTTAAGTGATCGACACGGTCTGGAATGCCAGACGCATAATCGTCACAAATATGATGAAAACTGAATCCCGAGAGAACGACTCGAGCGATGATGCCGAATGCATTGGATGTATCGCATGCAACCACTGCACCGTCTCCTGGCAATCCGCTTCCGCCATATGTCATTTCGAGCGTTGCTGCTCCCGCTGGTTGAATCTGGTCAAAGTCATTGATGACCGGACAACCGCCGTAGGCAATGATCGTATCTTCCTCGAGCGGAGCGCCGTGATCGAAGATTCCCCCATTCATTCCGACTACCAACGGAGAAACCTCATGATAGAATGTGTGATTGCCTGTTACTAAGGTGTGAGGAATATATTTACTGATGAACTTGGACGAGGAAGGATTGCCCAGGAAGATCCATTCATAAGCCATGTCATCACCAGAGAAGTAGATGCCCGCCCCTTCTGCACTTGGATGCTGATCGAAAAAGAAGTCGAGCATCGCGAAGTCGTCCGTCTCGTTCCAGCTTGCATCACCCACCGTTCCTCCAGACAGCTCACCCGAACACCATATTATTCCTCTGTAGTTCGCCTGGAGCTGATTGGGAATATTGACCACTCGCCCCGCAACGCCGTTTCCGACGCGTGCGGAAGGGCCGCGCTTGTCGAAACGGTCGACCTTGTCCATGATCCCCATCATCTCGAATGCCGAATTGAAATATGGCTCGGCTCCGCGGCCATCGAATTGATCGACATAGAGAATGTCTCCGCCTCTTGCTGGACCCGCACCGGGAAGAATCTGCATCTCCATTGGGGCTGCGCAAGCCTCATCGATTTCGTCCACCGCACCCGTGAATTGGCTCCACCATGTTGAAGCCGCGTTGGCATCCGTTGCTCCGAAGAAGAACCACAGGGTGTCTCCACCCGTAAAGAAATGGTCGTTGAGATCGATGCAGAATTTGTCAGGCACCGGCCCGGTCCGCGGACCACTCGACTCCGTGAACACCGTGTCGAGGCGGAACTGATACCACGTACGTCCCCCGCAGATCACCGAATCGACCACTGGCCAGCGGTAGCTATTCTCCACGATCTTATCGAGCGGCATCGGCTTGCTTTGAGGGTCGCGAGAGAGATAGAAGTACGCTGCCGAGCCAAATCCGCTCAACGGATCGGGCTCCTGGAGACCAAACGTCGGCTCGCTTACTGTAACGATTGCGGAATCGCCCGGCACATTGAGCCCGTCGCGATACGCCGTAATGTCGGTCGCTGCATCAATGCGACCGGTTCCAACGCTGGTCCCGTCTTCAGGGAAGGTATCGTTGAAGAGATCGATGTCGCTTACACTCCACTGGGGACCCGTTATGCTAATGCGTCGGAATACGACATTGTCGAATAGCGGTGAGTGCGTGTGACATTCCTCGTACGGGCAATAATAATATTTGCAATAATCCCCACATCCCAGAGCCAGCTGGACATGAGAGGCGTTAGGCGCGATGAGATCGCCGAGAGGCCGGACGCAAGTCCCCCATTCCTTAATGGAACCGTAATAGATATAATTGCGGTCTCGCCATTTTCCAGGGCACGCATTGACCCAAGATCGAATGTGCCACACATAGAAGACCATTTCCGGCAGCTCCAGATCCAGGTATACATCATAGACCAGCTCATAGACCGAACCAGCACCTTGAGTGTGGTCAATAAAAGGCGACCAGATCTCGTTAAAGATGTACTGGCCACGTGAGTTCACATAGGGAACGACGATCTGCTCGGGGTGCCCGCCACATGCATACGTAGCGGTAGATCCCTCGATAAATGCCCACATGCATGAGAGGTTCCATGCACAAGGATCCTCCTGGAGAAGAGTGCTCCCATGAAACAATCCAGCAAAATCCCCGTATGGCAGCCCTTTAGCGCAGGTCCAGTCACCGTCAGCTGCAGCGATATCTCCAGAAGACTCATCCTCGAAATCCTCGAAGTCATAAACAGTGTAGGCTGTTCCAACAGTAATGCTGTCGATAATGACCGCACCATCCGTATCCCACAAGCCATCCTGATCAGACCAGCCGCCGTCGGACTCGAATTGGAAACGAATCCTGATGGCGCCTCGATGAGTTGAAATAAGTTCAGTGCGCGACTGCTTCGCTCCAACACCGTCGAAAGTCGCGATCCCGTGCCAATCCCACGGGGCGATCATTTCAACGCTTGATAACGAATCACATGTACTCTTTGTCGCATACTCGAGGTATGTATAGTCTAAGCCAGGCTCAGAATCCCAAGCGACAAGGTAGCTAATGAAAATCTCTTCGGTGTCTGGAACTTCGATGCACTTAAAACACCAGCTTTGATCCCATTCATTTCCGTAGCCTGGGAGAGCTGCGTACCTACAAAGGATCGTGTTTGCCGTATCAGGTCGGGCGCCACACCAAAGCGACTGCGAACCTTCGAGAGGAGCAAGGCGGCCGAATGTCCCACCATTCAGCCCCGCGAAATCGTCTATATGGAAATAACAGCCGGTCTGCGCGGTCAAATCATGCGACGTCCAAACCTCATCTGTGCATTTTCCTGCCCCTCCGTCAAACGTCCACTGAGCAAGGATAAACGTATCCGCATGAGCGGATGCCCTGAGCCCCTGCTCTTCCAATGGCCGATCCAAGTCTAGGATGCTCGGCTTTTCAACGCGAAACTTGTAACGTGCTTGATTTTTTTTAAGAGACGCCCTTCGCGCATGCGTCGGTGAGAAAAAGAAGCTGGCCAACAAAACACTGAGAACAAAAACCTTTGAGATGTGGAGTAGATGTAGCTTAAATGATGGAGCGATTAAAAAATACCGATGCGGAGATTTCGAGTACATAATGACTACCTCCTAACGCTCATGCGCTTCCTTTCTGATAAGTGCCGAATCGTTATGCTTGAGCACTGGATTGTGGGATCACGATAGAAGTATATCATATAATTAACGATATCCAAAGGACAAAGGTCGCCGCCGATCCCCATTCTTCCCCTATTCCAGGCACATGTCTATTTTGAGTCCGAGGACTCTGCCATGGCAATCCTCAGCAAGACAGAACTTATAAAAGCCTCCTGGCCTGACAACACCCTTCGCTACTTGCATGCCAAGAGCAACACTATTAGAAAATCGATCATCAAATTCTGGATATTCTTCAGTCAGGATAAACTCCCCAGCGTACTCAAGAAATACAGCTATATGTGAAAAATGTATCCCTCCCGATACACCGCAGTGATAGAGAAGCTCGATCTCTCTCGTCCTTTTCCCTGTAGGTATCCATATATCTTGCCCAAATTCGAATACAAACTTACCGCCGCGAGATGGAATAAGGTGATAAGCAAAATTACCGTATATGCTCAGTGTCTTTGGCCAATACTTTTCCCTTTCGTAGAAATTCGTCTTCAAACTGAACTCACTGAAGCTGGTTTGTTCTGAAGCTGTTGGCAGGAATATGCCAGCAGATACATTCGCGCCCGTTTCCTCCGTATAAACCCACCGTTTCTGAAGCCCGAGAAAAATATTGCCGATACCGTTCTCTTTATACGTACTTCTAATAGACGCAAAAGGATATATGGATGGGTCTCGGCGGGCATGATAAACAATTACTGGCAGCGAATAGATGAAATTAATATCTGAACTCACAGGCAAGTTGCAAGATAAATCATAAATCCCCGAAAATCTCGAAAGATCATAATTCCGAGGCGAATACTCGTCTCCAAAGTACGGCCTCAGATACCTTAACGTGATTTGAGATTTACTCGTGGGAATACTCTGCAAAAGAACATTTTGCGCTGATGCAATGTCAACCGACAGTCCTGCACAAAGCAGCAAAGCTGATACTATTGAAGAGCGTTTTCCCAAGGCCGAATCGGCAAAACATGCCATTTGGACCTCCGCTTCTTGAACGCTGAGAACGAGGAGCGTGAATGAGACACGCAGCATCTAAGGTTTTTCAAGCCGGCCTCCCATTTCACGCCGCTACAGATGATTTACTTTTACTTTAGCAAGATCATTTTCCTCGTCAGTGCTTTATGTCCAGCTCTCAAGCGATAAAAATACACTCCCGATCCGACTAAAGCCCCCCTGGCGTCAGTGCCGTCCCAGGTAAATTCTCTAACTCCTCTATCAAACCCAAACGCCTCATTGAAAAGAACCTTGATCAATTTGCCTTCTACATCGTAGATCGATAGATTAGCGAAAGAGTTCTCGGGAACCGTAAAAGATATGGTTGTCGTAGGACTGAATGGATTGGGATAATTCTGGCACAGTGCAAATCGACTCGATGGAATTGGTTCCTCAATTCCTGTCACCGTGCAACCCACAGGAAATGCCCCTATGAGCTGGCTACATAGGCTGTGATCAGGAGATGCCGGCGAAATGTCGGCAATCTTGAAGTTATGGTCGTCAGGATTGCAAAAACAGGGATCATCGATTTTATCGGCCGGGCCGAGGGGATCCCCTTGGATAGCACCATACTCGTTCGACCAAAATAGATTGCAGGCATGCACGCCGGCTGAGTCCATATATGCCAGGCCAAATCCTTCGGAATCGTCGCAAAAAATATTTCGCAATATTGTGACAGTGGGGCTCCAGTGTATATTGATCGTTGCACCGTCTGGCGATACATTTGAATAGAACGTATTGTTCCACACATGCCCCGCCCCGACATAATAGTAGATGCACCCTGAAGTGACTGCGGAATTCTCGTAAAAAAGGTTATTGAACACTTCCATGCGACTCGAACTCGCGCACACGAGCGCTCCGCCTCCCTCTTGTGCGGAGTTTTCGCAAAACGTGCAATTTGTAATTCTCATCTCCCCATCGAGGAGCACCGCGGCGGCGCCGCCTTTATGATGGGCATGGTTTCCTATGAAGGTGCATTTGTCTATTTCCGATCGGGATTCGGGATTGGCCACGACGATCGCTCCGCCATCGTAAGTTGACACGTTGTTTTCGAAGACGCAATCGCGCAAGGTAACCCAAGCGCTCGACCCGACTCGCACGGAACCTCCGTTATTTGTGTGGTATCCATCGATAAACGTGAATCCACTTATTTCAGTTTCCGCGCCGCCCCAGAATACGATATGGCGATGGATGCCATTGCCGTCTATGATCGTATTTTCAGGACCATCGGTTGACACGAACGTCAAAGTGAAATTGACTTCGAAATACTCCGGATACTTTCCAGGTCCAACTTCGATGGTATCAAATGGAATTGCCGCAGCAACAGCATCTGTGATGGTGTCGTAGTCTCCTGTGTTGTCCTTCCGGACGATGATGACGCGAGCGGAGCCCAAAATGGGATGAAATATGAATGGAGAGGATATGACCAGCAAAAGGAACGTAATTGCTTTTGTCCGCATGACGATACCCCCCTGATCAATCGGGAGTTGGAGCAAATGTCTCAGCACATGGCGATTGATTATCCGAGGTTTGCCTCTCCCTTGCATATGAGCATTATTTCAACAACACAATCTTCCTGCTCTGAGTTTGCCCTCCTGATTCAAGCTTGATGAAATAGACTCCAGAGCTCACCTTATCGCCATTTTGATCCCGCCCATCCCATGACACGCGATGCTCGCCTTTTGATTGTCAGCGAGGAGCCATCGCAATGCATGCCCCCACCTAAGCTGTTGCTTCCTCTCTTGACTGTTAGGAGTTGTTTCATAACAACATCACCTCGTGTGAAATAGCGCATCGTTCAAGAGTGATGGATGGGAACCTGATCTGCAAAGCTTACATTCTTAGAAGCACTTCTTCATTTGTCGTATAACAATTTCCAGATCCATGAATCGTAGGATCCGGGTAAGATCTTCGTCCTCGAGGAAATGAATCAAAGATGCATTGTGGATTACTGCAGAACGCGATGAAGAAATGTTCAAGAAGGATAATTTCGAAGGTGCTGAATTAATTGCGATCCCTCCCCCATCAATAAACCCTTCCCCTCGAGACGCGCCTGGCTGTTTGGTGTGCAGGGGATTTGGATAAGCGCGCAGATTATACCATAAAATAAACAATAATTGAAGGGCGAAGGGCAACAGTCGATGCACATCGACATTGGCAGGAGGACACCGTATATGCACACTGATGAAAATTGCGTTTCCCTTTATACACCTTACCCCCTTTATCCACAAAAAGCTGAAAAATAGAAAGATAGCTCATTGATCCCTGCATTAAAAATGATCCACTCAAGACGCCACACGCTGGGTATAGCCGTCGATTTTTCTATAAGAACGTACTTTGCCCCTCTACTTTAAAAGCAGCATCTTCCTCGTCTGGACGAAGTTCTTCGTGTGCAGCCTGTAGAAATATATTCCAGTGGCTACCGACTGACCCATCTCGTTCCTGCCATCCCAGGTAACCGCGAAGCATTCCGGGCGATGTGTTTGATATTCATTGACAAGCATTCGCACCAGCTGTCCGGCGACGTTATAGACCTTGATCCATCAAAATCCAACATTGCGCATGTCTCGTTTGCCGCGAGACGATTTCCGCAGCGCGCTATAACTTTAGACGCACGAGAGGACCATGAGCCGAGTGGTAGACGAGACATGCGAAGTCATTTGAACGTAATTATCACCAGGTACTTCACAAGATAAATCGCTGCGATTTTCCGACGGATTCAGGTTAGAGTCGAACGCTTCTCGGCGTCATCTGGAAATCCACACCATCAATCGAGATCAAATCCCAATCCCGGCTTGCCCGTCGGGTACAGCATCCCTTTTCGGAGAATCACTGCTCCGGCCGACGGGTCGCCCTCGAGATCGAGGTGTCCATCCAGGTCGCAGTACGCCACGTTGGGCCTTGCCAGTGCAAAGCTGAGTCCCGCGGCAATTGCGAGCGCGGCCTCGTCCATGCACCCCACCATGACTTCCAGGCCGGCCGATCGCGCAACGGCATTTACCAGCTCCGCCTCGCAGATCCCTCCGACCTTCATCAGCTTCACGTTGACCATGTCGACGAGATCCCGTTTCGCCAGGCGAAACGCATCCCGAAGGCTGGTGAGGCTTTCGTCTGCCATGATCGGCAGATGGGCCTTCTTTGTCACTCTTCCCAACAACTCCGCGTCAGCGCTCGTGGTGGGTTGTTCGAAGAGCTCGAGTCGCGTTTGCCGGGTGGCTACGATGAACTTGAGTGATTCCCTGACCGAGTATCCCTGATTGGCATCGAAGCGGAGCTCGATGTTGTCTCCAACTTTCTCTCGCACCCGGCGAATTCGGTCGATGTCCTCATCGACGTCCAGGCCGCCTTTGATCTTCAGGGCACGGAAGCCCTCGGCAACACGGCGCGCGGCGTGTTCGGTGGTCTGCTCAACAGACATGATGCCGATGGTAACGCTGGTCTTGAAACCCCGACGAAATCCTCCCAAAAGCCTCCAAAGCGGGAGTCCTGTGACTTTTCCCAAAATGTCGTGGACGGCCATGTCCAATGCGGCAATGGCCGCGGGCTGCCCTTTGAGCACCGATTTGATGCGCTCGACGAGTCGCGCCACCCGCAGCGGATCGGCTCCCCGCAAACGGTCGGCCGATTGGGCGATCCCGCTCAGCACGGACTCGCACGTCTCCCCCGTCACGTTCGCATCGGGCGCCGAGCAGCCATACCCGGTCACCCCTCGCGACGTTTCGATACGAACGAACACGTTCGTCGCGGCTTCAACGGTTTCATATGCTATCGTGTACGGCTCGCGCAGCCTCATCTCTACCGGCCACGCTTCCACCTTGGTGATCTTCATGACACCAACCGCACTCAGTAACGTTTCTGAAATATTTCGTCCAGCGAGAGCTTCTTGAGGTCCTCCACGAAGGCAACGAGATGTTTGACCATCGCATCCCACATTTTCTTCCCCTTCTCCGCGCTGGCCCGCGTGGGGTCGCCCATCACACCGCTGTCGGAAATTCTTTTCGTGAAGGCATGCCAGGAGATGGCGCGCTTTGAAGTGAAGTTCAAGTAGTGGCTGGAAAACTCCGGCACGAGCTTCTCCGCGAACTCCATGCGAACGAGCTCCGGCCGCGTGGCCAGGCTCGTGCTCGTCTCGATCTCGCCGGCATGGACGTCATTGAATGTTTCGGTCATCGACTCGATGTCCACGTCGCTCGTCTCACCCGTATCCACACAAACGAAAATGCGGGCGTCGCGGTTGATCTGCTGAGCGGCAAAGTTTAGCGCCGGTGTGTTGCCGGCGTGGCCGTTGATGATGACCAGCTTGGTAATGCCGTTTTTCGCCGCGCTCATGCCGATCTCGTACACCATGCTGGCGAGGGTCTGGTTGCCGATGCTGATCGTTCCGCTGAAATCGTCATGGTGATACGACACGCCGTATGATATCAGCGGAAAGACGATAGGCTTTGGATCGCTGCATGCTTTGGCCACGCTCGTTGCCAGATATTCCGCGTCGAAGGCGTCCGTATCGAGGGGCAGGTGCGGTCCGTGCTGCTCGATCGAGCCCACGGGCAGCAGTGCGACGTCCGTTTCCTTGAATCGCTTTTTCGCTTCGGGCCACGTCATTTCCGCCAGCGAGTGCATGCTGCTGCGAGCGGCACTGCGGCTGGGTGACTTGCGCCGCCGGTCGCGTCTCTCGAACGGGTACGGGCGGTTGATCGCCGGATCGTTGAGCAAATCGACATCTTCCCACAGCCGTCCCATGCGGCGTACCGCTCCGTCGGCGTGCTCGAGCAGGATCCGGTAGAGGGGCGCCCGAATGTCGGCTGGAATGCTGTCCGGAGGCGACTTCTCGCCATCGAATCGCAGCTTGAGGATCTCGCGCCGCTGCTTTGCTGCGTGTTTGCTTTTGCCGCGCAGGCGAACCACTTCTCTTTCCTCGAGCATCCACATGAGCTGCTCGGCGCCGGACCGCTCCTGATGAACCCCCTGGGTCACCAGCGCATCCAGGCAAAGGTCGATCTGCTGTTTTGTATAACCGCAGCGGGTCGGATCGCCGCCGTTGGCCAGTACCATACCGACGATACGACGGCACTTCTCACATTTCCCGCAGGGGTACGCCCGTTTCCCCACTGTGGTTGCGGCGTGGCAGGACATTTGATGTGCGAACAAATTAGGGTAGCGCTGCACGAGAACGCGCTCGATCATGAGTTCGGACAGCGGCCGTAGAAGGGAGAACTGACTCAACGGCCAGCTCTTTTTGGCATAGTAGCGGCTGAGTGCATTGTCGAAGTAGCGGCTCTGGTCGTACAGGCCGTCGTAATGCGTGATCCCGTGGTACGTGGTTCGAGCGCTCGTGTCGTGTTCATCGCCGATAACCAGACGCGCCGCGCCTCGTTTACGCACGAGCGGCAGCGCGCCAAAAAGGAATACGGCGACCGTCCACAACCGGATCGGATACTCATCCGAACGCAGCTGCGCAAAGTCCGGCCTGATGAACGGCAGCCGCCGAAGCATCCAGGCAAACATGCGATCCGAGGTCATCCACACGCGCGTCGTGTTCGCCACGTTCTCGTGGAAATGCCGATAAGCATTGAGCGCGGTGAACCAGTGTCTACCGGACTCGTTGCCAAATATCGGGTGCACCTCGTAACCGAGTTCGTTCAACAGTCCATAGCTCAGCAAGCTGTCTTTGCCACCGCTGGACAGGACGGCGATCTTGTTGCGGTTACTGTTCGATGGTTCCCAGGTAATGCGCTCCCTGCTGGAGAAGCTTTCGAATATGAGTTCGGCGCGCAGGTAGCGGTTTTGCTTGACTATGGGGAGTCTTGCCGCTTCCGCTTTCAAGAACGGATTTGGCTCGAGAAGCTTCTTTACATAGATTTCGCGCGCTGTGTTCTCCGCCATGTCACGCAGAAAGCGGCGGTCAACGGCGTCGAACGTCCCGTGAAAGACGATCCTGCCGCAGAAAAGACCGTAATTGAGCGCCACCTGAGCAGCGATCATATTGGCGAGGTTCACATCGGCGGGATCCTGTGGGTCGAACACCTCTTCGGCATATCGGAACATCAGCTCGGAGGTGTGGCGGGTACCTTTTTGAACAACGGCGTGCGGAGCAACCAGACGGCGTTTTTCCACCTTCACGGGTCCAACATGCAGCTCGTCGATGACGTTCAGGATCCGGAGCGGGTCGGCCTGTTTCATCGAAACGTGATCCACGCCAACTTCTCCCGTAAGAGACCTCGTTTTCTCTTGATTGCGGAACGGGCAGTGGCCACCCGCTTTTTCGCGAGGGGAGCTAGAGCTGCGATGACTTTCATGGGTCCATCTACCAGAACGTCGACGGTGGGCAGTCCGATGCGCCGTTCGATGGTGGCACACACCCACGGCAGCTGGTGTTTTGGAATCCCTTCATGATTGATCGTCACCGCCACTACCTTTGTATCCGATATCAACTCCAGCGCTTGAATTTGCTTGCGCATTGGGTGGATGGGATGGCCTGGAAATCCATCGTAATCCTTGCGGGCTGGCGCATGCTGCAGAACGATCGCGTCCGGGCGGGCCGCCGCGAGGATCTCGAAGCCCCCTGGGTAAGCGGGATTCATGAGGCTCCCCTGTCCCTCGATGACGATGACATCGGGTCTCCTTTCGACCCAAGCGAGGTAGACCGCATGCTCGATCTCACCGGCGACGAAATCGTTCACCAGCGAGTCCATGATGACGCCGTAACGCACCCCCTGCATCCACGCTGTTTGTCCGGTCCCGATCATTTCACACGTGAATCCCGCTTGGCGAAAACCCTCCACCAGCTTCCATGCGGTGGTTCGCTTGCCGACAGCCGAATCGGTGCCCAGGACTGCGATCTTGAACGCGTTGACCTTCGCAATGTCGCCGGTGAAGAAATGCAGCTCAGACTTGGGCGGCGGCTTGCGCACATCGGTGAGGATCACGCCTTTTTTCGCGGCCAAGGCGCTCATCTCGGAATCTTCCGAGAGGAAGTCATGGAGACCGGAGTCCACGTTCAGACCCATGGTGATGGCCCGCTTTATATCTCTCCGGACCGCCGGGTCCATGCGGCCGCCATCGGGGGCAAGACCGACGACCATGTGGCTGGCAGGGCGGCCTCGCATGTGCGATGCGTTTGCAGCCTCTTGCAGCGAGCCGAAGATAGGAATGTCATAGCTCTTACCGTCCAGAACCAGACCGGCCTCCTGTCCGCGATAGCGGCTGTCAATAACGCCTACCACGTTGTAACGTGCTGTAAAACGCACGAGGCCATGCGCCGTCTTTCCGTTGGGCGTATTGAAAGCTCCTTCACAGTAAACGATGGCATTGGGCATCGACTTTCCAATCGCCTGCTCGCGAGCGGGACGAGTACCTGATTCATGATAAAGGTTCCTTGTAGCGCCACTCGAGCTGGAGGCTTCCGCCTGCTCTTCGAGGGGACGCAGGAAATCCCCGGTTGCTTCCATCGAGGGAGATGCAGTGACTTGAAAGGATTCTTGGTCTGCGGTGGCTTCGTTCGGTCCAGGGTCGGACAGCGCACCGCCGCTGTCCTCAGCTGCTCCTTTTTCCATTCGTCTCACTTTCTTCCGGCCCTCTGCGCCCAACCGTTTGCATGCGATGGTCGGTAAACGACCACTTTTGAAGGGCTCATGGGCAGTGTCGATGGTGCGCCTATGGAGTCGTCGGCTGGCGAAGCTCCATTCGTTCAGCGCTGAGCCGAATCCCGATCGAGCAGCAGAGCACTGGTGATGTGATCGAGGGTCCGTTCAGCGCATTCGCTCCGCTGACTCGCGTGAGCAAACTGCAAAATTCGTACCGCAGCCCAGCCAACTTTGACTTCGATCGCCCAGGGCTCAACTGACGGTACTCAACCGCGAACGCTCACTCCCTCGCGACTTGACTCCGGTGGGCGAACTGCCAATTGCCGAAGAAACGATTGAGCCGCTATGTCATCTCCTCCAGCTAGCGGAACGGCTCCTGAAGAGTGAGTGTCATTTCGCATGACCTGCCTGATTATTGAAACCCTGCGAGGTCGGCCGCCCTCCGATCCTCGCCCGGTTTATATGGCCCATCTTGGGGCGGAGGCCTTTCAAGTGAACGGCTGCTAGCGCCGTTCATCAATACATGTCGCCCGGCACTCCCGGCAGCTTTTTCTCTTTCTCCGGGATGTCCGTTACGACGGCTTCCGTGGTGAGCAACAGAGCGGCAACGCTTGCCGCGTTCTGGATTGCGGCCCGCGCAACCTTCGTGGGATCGATGATCCCGGCCTTGACCATGTCTTCATACTCACCGGTGGCAGCGTTGAAGCCGACCCCCATTGGACCCCCAATAATATGCTCGACGACCAGCGACCCCTCGGCACCTGCATTGGTTGCAATTTGCCTCACCGGCTCCTGGAGAGCTCGGCGCACCATATCCCGACCGACGGCTTCGTCGCCATTCAGCTCCAGGTTGGACAGCACCTTGGACGCTCGCAGCAACGTGATGCCCCCGCCGGGAACCACACCCTCCTCCACTGCCGAGCGTGTGGCGGACAAGGCGTCTTCGACTCGAGCCTTTTTCTCCTTCATTTCGACTTCTGTAGCCGCACCGACATTAATAACGGCTACCCCACCTGCCAGCCTGGCCAGACGCTCCTGAAGCTTCTCCTTGTCGTATTCGGACGTTGTGCCCTCGATCTGGTGCCGGATCTGCTTGATACGCGCATCGATGTCCGCCCGCTTACCGGCACCCTCGACGATGGTGGTGTCGTCCCTGTCGATCGTGATCCGCTTCGCACGACCGAGATCTGAAATCGTGGTGCTTTCCAGTTTGCGACCTGCCTCCTCGCTGATAACATGCGCTTCCGTCAATACCGCAATATCCTCGAGCATGGCTTTTCGCCTGTCCCCGAATCCGGGCGCTTTGACGGCAGCAACTTTGAGCGTGCCTCTCAGCTTGTTCACGACGAGTGTCGCCAGCGCCTCGCCTTCGACCTCTTCGGCGACGATCAAAAGGGGCGTTCCCGTCTGGGCAATCTTCTCCAGGATCGGAAGCAGATCCTTCATGCCGCTGATTTTCTTGTCATAAATGAGAACATACGCGCCTTCCAGCACGGTCTCCATTCGCTCTGCGTCCGTTACGAAGTACGGTGATATGTAACCGCGGTCGAATTGCATCCCTTCGACGATATCCATCGTCGTCTCCATGCCCTTCGCCTCTTCGACCGTGATCACTCCATCCTTTCCCACCTTGTCCATCGCATCCGCAATGAGTCTTCCGATCTCCGGATCGTTATTCGCGCTGATCGTCGCGACACTGGCGATTTGTTCCCGGTCTTTGATCTGCTTGCTGCGCTTGCGGATCTCATCGACGACGGCATCCACGGCTTTCTGAATGCCGCGTTTGAGCGCCATTGGGTTGGCTCCGGCGGTGACGTTCTTGATCCCCAGGTGGATGAGTTTCTGCGCCAGGAGCGTTGCCGTCGTCGTCCCGTCACCGGCGACGTCCTGCGTCTTTGTGGCAACCTCTTTTACCATTTTGGCACCGAGATTCTCATGCGGATCGTCAAGTTCAATTTCCTTGGCAATCGTTACTCCGTCGTTGGTCACGATTGGGCTTCCAAATTTTTTCTCGAGGACAACGTTTCTTCCCTTGGGACCGAGCGTGATTTTGACGGCGTTTGCCAGCCGGTCCACCCCTGCCTTGAGCTTGTCGCGTGCCTCGGCATCATACACTAGCTGCTTTGCCATCTTGCTCTCGAACCTCCTATTACATCATTTAGAACGAAATCTAGATCGTCGCCAGAATATCGCTCTCGTGCATAATGAGATACGTATCGCCATCGATCTCAATTTCCGTTCCCGAGTATTTGCCGAACAGAACCCGGTCACCCTTCTTTACATCGAGCGGGATTCTCTCGCCCTTCTCGCTCAACCGACCCTCCCCAACCGCGATTACCTTTCCCTCCTGAGGCTTCTCTTTAGCGGTGTCAGGAATAACGATGCTTCCCTTTCGTTTTTCCTCTTCCTCTTCTGGTACGATGAGAACCCGATCGGCTAGTGGACGGATCTTCACTGAATCCTCCTATTCTGGCACACAAGTCACATATACAAACCCGGGGGAACATGCCGGGCGAATGTTAACGTTATTGTTAACGCTTCGATCAACCAGTGAACCCCACGTGCGCGCCGTCCCCCGATTTTAATCTCGACATTAATATACTCTGGATAAAGCTTTATGTCAAGATGCTTGACATAAAAATTTTTAGCCACTATATTATAGATATGAAACGAGACCCTTTCGATAACGTCCGCGAGCAGTGGGATAAGGAACGACCGGACCTCGACACGTCGGGCCTGGAAGTACTATGGCGTATCTCTTATCTTCACAAAGACTTGAGGCACGCTGCTGGCAAGAGACTCGCCAAGCTGAACCTGCCCAACTGGGCATTCGATGTACTGGCGAGCCTGCGCCGGCAAGGGCCTCCCTACCAGATGTCCCCATCGGAATTATGTGAGGCGGCCATTCTGACGTCCGGGGCCATGACGAACCGGCTCGACCGCCTGGAGGAAGCAGGCCTCGTGGAGCGTCACCCCGATCCGAACGACCGCAGGAGCTTGAATGTCAGGCTCACGTCCAAGGGTAAGGACGTCATCGACCGGGCCGTCGGCGTGCGCTTCGAGCACGCCAACCAGGCACTGTCTCCGCTCAGCGAAGCGGAACGGCGTCAGCTGGTACGCCTGTTGAGGAAACTCGTGGCCGCCCGCGTTGAGGTTTGATTGGTCGCCCAACGATCCTAGTATGGATGCCCTGCTGCAGAGCAGATACGTGCTACGGCACCTTTTCGATGTTTCCATCAATTCAGGGGAAGATCAATCATCCAAAACTGTTCAGCTCGAGTCCGTTCTGGGCCCCCTAACTGCAAGAAGTAAGAGCTATCCTTGGCGCAGGATATGTGCCATAATCATCAAAAGTCTGCACTGCACATGTCTTGTAACTCACGGAGCGAACAAAGACGATCCTGAGCTAAAAGTTCTTCTGCATGTAAGAACGAATAGCTAATCTCAAAGGAGGTTGTCGTGTTTGCTCCGAAATCCCACCATAAGATGACGTCACATAAGTGCGCCAGCACTATGCGGTCGCTCTTTCGCTGTCCCCCCAATCCTGCGTCAGCAACCCAACACTTTTGCAGGGGATTAGGCTTTTTGTCATTACTGTTGTTGGTTGCCGGCGCCGTGCCCGTCCATGCGCATGTCCAGATCGGTAACTACACCCTGGCCACGTCCGCTTTTGCCGATGAGGCCACGCAGGTCGCCGGCACGCCCTGGACATCAGGCTGTTTCCACAGACAAACCTACCGTATATGCATGCCGCCAGAGAACGGACTGGCTGGATACGGTGGTATAGGCATCGATGCCGGTGTGCACATCGCAAGCGATATGGTCTTTCAATTGGATTTCATCGATAACGTTGTTGTGAATCAAACAGGGTCGGATCTGGTCCTATTCGACGCAGCTTTTACCGCTACAAGCGGCTACAACATAGCTGTGGGTGATAGTGCAGGATTTGAAACTTTCATCGCGTTTCCTCCCGACAGGGCAATCTACGCGGGTATCTCCGATTTGTACTGGTATGACTTCCACGGGCCTCATTGGGCCGGTGTCATGGCAATCGAAATTGAACTGGATGATTTCGGGATCGCTCCGGGTGCGCTCATCACATCGATTCGCATTCAGGCAACGGAGCCTACCGGCTCGAATCCTTTGTCCGCGGCAGCGCTGCATAGCGATGTTGTCCCCGCGGAGAGTCGAACCTGGGGACTGATCAAGTCACTGTATCGATGACTGCAGGGATTTACTGAAACTCAAACGCACCAATATCAATGATGCCGACAAGGGGGCGCACCTCAGCCGTTCCCACCGGGATGAGCACGGCCTCCGGCGGATGATAGCCCGGCGTTAGAAGCGGATTCGGAAACGGTGAACCGTCTGGACTGGTCGTCGTCAGTGTTCCCGCGTCGATCACGGGGGAGCCGGTCGCCGGCCTGAGCAGGTTGCCCGCCATATCTACCAACCCTGGATCCGACCCGGTAAGGGTTCCCGTCCATTCCGGAGGGAATCCAGCACCCGTGTGAACCCAGTTGTTGCTCCCGCTCACCCGCCTGCCGAATACCCAATTGGCTTCGGAATCATCGAGCACATAATAAGAGGTGATGTAGAAGATATTGTTGTGCATTTCCACACTCTCGACGCCGAAATGCGGAAAGATGTGAGATCTGGGATTGCTGCTGTAATGAATGAACGTGTTGTTCATGAAGCGATAGCGCCCATTGCTCTGCCCGGTGCCATCGCCGCCAATACGCACATTGCGGCTGTAGCGCCTGGCAATCAACACATTGCCGACCACGTCGCTGTCTTCCCGTGCCGTCTCCTCTGCGACTCCCCCGGCAGGATCCGGCCCGAGGAGCTCCAGGTTGTGGTAATAAGGCGCCTCCAGCCAGTTGTAGTAGATCTCGTTTCGCTCGGCCCGGCTCTTGACGTTGTTCCCGCCATTGCTGTCATGGATGTAACAGTACTGCAGACGAAATACGGATCCAGGGTAGTCGTCCTCGTTGGTTGCGATGTATAGCTGATGACGGCCGGTCCCTTCGCCGCAGCTGTAGACCTCGCAATACTCCACAGTGAGGCTGCCCGAGCCCTGGTCTGCGCCGAGGATGCCATGCGGGCAATCGTGGACGATGCAGTCGCGTATCGTGATGTCGTTTGCATGATGGTACAGCCCGCGAAATCCTGCATTGCGAATCTCGAAGCTCTCGAACACGTAGTGGTTCATGTTGAACTCCACGACGTCGGTGCCACCATCGATGACCGGGCGATTGCCGCTGACCTTGACCCCCCGGATGGTGATGGGCTGTGCAGCAGATCCTGCCCTGCTGAAAATGACACCACCCGAATAGGTATTGCCCCCATCTACCAATACGAGATCCCCGGGTATGAGCAGCCCCACCACTTGTTGAATACTGGTATACGCTCTATTGGGACCAACCAGATAGACGTTCCCAGCGGAGGTCGTGGCCGTCGCTTGACCGGACCTTTCGCTTTCGTTGCCGGCGGCATCAAAGGCGCTCACTCGGTAACTGTAGCTGGTCCCCGCACTGAGACCGGTGTCGGCATAGGTGGTCACAGCCGTGACACCAACGGCTGCGTCGTTACGATACACCCGGTAACCATCAACGCCGACATTGTCCGTACTCGGGGACCACGAGACATCGATTCGTGTATTGGAAAAGGTATTCGCAGCGACGTTCTGGGGCACACTCGGTGCCAGCGTGTCGGGCCCGTTCGACACGAGCGGGGGACCATCACCGCCCTTCTCATCACAGCCAAAAAGGAGCAGCATTGCAAGCGCCGGTGGAGCAAAGCTAAGAACCAAGGATCTCTGTAGCGACTTTTGGAACATCGTTGACCCTTTCGGTGAGTGTATCTTCTAGCAAATGGTGCACCATTCCAACATCCTGATTAGATCTCTGCCATAAAATGAGCTAAAAACGGCATCCCCTCCTATCGCTCGATAGACTCCTCAAAGGATCCGATCTATTAATAATTCTTGACACATGAACTCCGAAAAGTACTATAATGCGCTTCAACTCACTCAGCCAGTGCAAATGTGAACTTTTCTCAAGTGAGTAAGAGCAGCCAACGTGAAAAAGATACTTTCCGTATTTTCAACAATATTGATCATCCTCCTCATCTTCCCTTTTCCTGCCGACTCGTACGAACTGACCGGCCGGATTTCGAGCGACCTTTACGCCTATCAGGGATCCAACGATGATCACATTCGTCCGTACCTTCGGTTTAGGGCGAATATGCTGGCGTGGAGGGCGGAGGACGGCCGATCGCTCCGCTTCCATACGTCGCTGCGCTGGACATCGGATTTCGCCGATAAGCTAACGTCCGATCCCGAACTGTTTGTCTATGACGCCTACGCTCACCTGTCGGGATTGCCGACCTGGACCGATGTGTATGTCGGGCGCCAGTTCGTGTATACAGGGGTTGGCAGTGCTCTCATGGACGGTGGACGGCTCCATTTTCGCCGTGCCAAAAATTTGAGTCTCAATGTCTTCGGCGGGAGTTCGGTATCGAGCGAAGATCCAGATAAGGTGCGCTCGCTGGACGATGATCTCGTGCTCGGCGGTCACTTCATTGCGCGACCGGACAGGGCCACTAAATTGGGTCTCAGTTGGATGTTGAGACGGCGCGACGGCGACCAGAGTTTTCATCGCGTGGGGATCGATGTCGACCGGTTGTTTGGCCCGGCTGAGATTTACGGACGGGTGTCGTATAACGCCGCCGATCTCCGCCTGGCCGAAATACTGACTCGGGCGGTCTACCGGCCGGGGGCGTGGTATGTATCCGGCGAATACGGATGGCGGGAGCCGTTTGTGGCGAGCAACTCGATCTTCGCGCTGATCGATTTCAAAGAATACCGGATCGGCCGGGTCGAAGCGCGCCGCCGCGTGTGGCGGCAGCTATCCGTCCTGGCCAACGTGCAGGCCGACCTGTCGAGCGACGAAGATGCGTGGCGGACCGGAATCGGTGTCAGCACGCCGCTGGTTTCGGTCTCATGGATTCACCAGACAGGATATGCGGGAGACAATGACGGCGTGAGCGGTCATGTCAACGTCAGGTTGAATGACCGGCTGGACTGTTACGCATCCGCCAACCTGTTCCGCTATCGTGTCCAGCAGGAGCAGGTGGAGCGTTCCGATGCGTATGCATCAACGGCGGGGCTTCGCTGGCGGCCCGGCTGGGGAGTGACGATCGTGACGGAGGGCCAGTATCTCCGAAACGCGGTTCTAAAAGACGATAGCAGGTTCCTTCTTCGGATCTCGAAAGACTTCTCGATAAGTTCGAAAAACGGGTGAAAGGACAGATGATGCGGGCGGCAGCCGTCATTTCCATGATAACGATACTGATCTCCGGAACGATCCTCGCGAGCAGATACCCTGGTGTCGAGCTGCACGTACCGGAAAGCGATATAATTTTCGCGCACGCCGACCATACCGATCTGGGTTGCACCGATTGCCATGCCGATATCGAGGAGAGCGCTGACGCACAGGATCGGAATTTCCCGTCAATGGATGTTTGCGGGGACTGCCACGACATCGAAGCCGATGAGGACTGCGGGTCGTGTCACCGAGATCCCGACGATCCGCAGGCGTCTCCGCACCCGGAGCGAATGATCATTTTCAGCCATAAGAATCATCTTGCCCGCAATATAGATTGCGCCACCTGCCACGCCACCATCGCTACCAGCTCGGAACCATCGCACGAGCACATGCCGACCATGCGCCAGTGCTTCGCGTGTCATGACGGGGTGAAGGCAGACGACGGCTGTGCGTTATGCCACGGTGACCATCTCACGTTAGCAGATATTCATCCGGCAGAGTGGCGGCATCAGCACGGGGATCGGGCGGCTCTCGAGCGGGAATGGTGCACGCAGTGCCACCGGCGGGAGAATTCATGTCTCGAGTGTCATCGCGGCGATAATCTAACGGGCAGCATACATGATCTCAATTATATTTATACGCACGGTTTGGACGCAAAAAACAAGCGCTTCGACTGCGCCAAATGCCATGACAACCGTTCCTTCTGCTACGCATGCCACGAGCGGGAAAACCGCATCCCGCTCCTGCACTCGTCGGTTGCGTGGCTCACCGATCACGGCCGCACGGCCCGGCGGGATGTGGAGAGCTGCGCATCGTGCCACGATTCCGCCGATCCGACGTGCGCCCGGAGCGGATGCCACCGCGACGCCGATGGTTTGAGGGGTACCGATCCGCGCTTTCATGCATCGAACCTGACTTTATTCGACTCGAAGGGGCCGTGGCACAGGGATGACGGCTATTACTGCTACCGCTGTCATACGAATACGCGAAGATCCGGACAAGGATTTTGCGGCTACTGCCACGGGTACGAAGAGGACTAGGAGGCTATGATTCGTCCGCGATACAGACAACACATCACGCAGCTTTGGCTCATGGCCTGTGCATTGATTGCCGCAACACTCACGCACGGCTGCAGCACGGAGAGAAATCCAACGACGCTTCCAGGAGCCCACCCCGAGAGCTGGATGGATGAGGAATCGCCGGATTTCCACGGCCGTTTCGTTTCCCTGGACGGTACGGTAAGCTGTGCGCACTGTCACGGTATCGATGAGCCAGGCGGCCGGGTGGGCGTCGCTTGTGTGGATTGTCATGGTCCTGGTTCGAGCAACTGTATCGCCTGCCACGGCGGCCTGGACAACATCACCGGCGCCCCGCCATACGGGCTTCGCGGAGAAACATCGGATACGACGCTGGCCGTCGGTGCGCACACCACCCACCTCGACGCGTCATCCATAGCCGCCCCGTTGTCATGCAACGCTTGCCACATTGTTCCCCTCTTTTTGTTCAGTCCCACCCATCTCGACCTATCACCGCCGGGCGGGCAACCTCTCGACTCCATTGCGGAAATAACGTGGCACGGGATTGCCGACGGTGGCAATGCTGTCTGGAACCGGTCCTCACGGACCTGCGCGGGGACTTACTGCCACGGCAGCTTTACTGGTGGCAATGCCAACAATGCTCCTATTTGGACCGGCACCGGTCAGGCCACCTGCGGCTCCTGCCACGATGTGGGGAGCGATCCAGCTCAGCTACAATGGAAACACGAGTACCATATCGAGACGGCCGGACTGCTGTGTGCTGACTGCCACGCATCTGTAATAGATACAGAGCATAATATCATTGACCTCACGTTACACGTGAACGGCCGGGCAGATACCCTGAGACGAGACCCTTCCATCTGCGATGTCTGTCATGGGTCAGGCCCCGAGGTATGCGTGGGCTGCCACGGAGGCGTCGACAATCTGACCGGCGCGCCACCGCTGGGCCTCCGGGGAGAGACTTCGGCGGACCAGCTGGCGGTGGGTGCGCATACCCTCCATATGGAAGGCGGCACGCTGGCCGATGCGTTTGCCTGCTCGGATTGCCACAAGGTTCCTTCGAGTTTGATCGACGACGGTCATCTTGGTTTGGATTCGATTGCCGAGATGACTTTCAGTCCGCTGGCGGGACCGTCGGCGTCCTGGACCCGCTCCACGGCGACTTGCAGCAGTATCTACTGCCATGGGAGCTTTGCGGGCGGCAACATGTCCAACAGCCCCGTGTGGACGGGATTCGATCAGGCGGATTGCGGCTCGTGTCACGATGTGGGCAGCAATCCCAACTCACTTAGCGGCCAGCATCGCGACCATATACAAGAGGAGAACCTGGACTGCATTGAGTGCCACGTCTCGGTGGTGAGCCGACAATTGAGCATCATTGATAAGAAGCTGCACGTCGACGGATTGAAAACGGTTGCTTTCTTGAAAGGCGGGACGTATCAGAGTGGCTCGTGCTCGGGCCTGAACAGCACGAGCTGCCACGGGACGGAAGATTGGTGGTAGGGGGATGGTTCAGCAGAAGAGATCTATTCAGCGGTAATCCGCTCCGTTCTGAAGTAGCTTTCGTTTCTCTCAAGTTGCTGGGTGATGAATCCTGGTTGTCGAGTGTAATGGACTCGGCAGCCGGGCTTTTTGTGAAGACTGTATAATTAGAATTCCTCACTACACGCCCCCTTCGCTACGTCATCCGCCTGCGGCGGGCGATGCTTGCTACGGAAGGCTATGCGCTCTCACCACGCCTCAGTTCTGCTAACTCCACGCAAGGGAACCCAATCAAATTGTCCGCCAACAGACCCGAAGCAAATGGTACTTCTCAAGATCACCACGCGTTGTAGCAAATACCGCTAGGCTCTTTTCACAAATGCCACGATAGACGAGCAGTTGTAAGAATGCTTTAATCCAATAAGATTCCGGAATTAGCTGCTGAGCACTCTGGAATTAGGGGCATAGCAATAAAGTCAATGTCAATAGTCTGAGGCAACAAAATCCGTTAATAGAGCGAGAAGACAACGAATGGAGATGGTCGTTCGTGAGAGAAGCAACGCAGAAGATACGGCTCATTCTCGTGGATGACGAGGCCGAATTCTTAGCATCCACAGCTGCAGCGCTGATACGGCGAGGGATAGACGTGACTACCGCCCGGAGCGGATGGATCGCGCTCGAATTGTTGAACGACCAAAAGTTTGACGTAGCGATTCTCGACCTCAAGATGCCCGGGATGTCTGGAAAGGTGCTCCATAGTGAGATCAAGCGACGCTGCCCGGACATGCCTGTGATTATTCTAACCGGTCACGGAAATTCCGAGCAAGTAGGTCATTTCTCCAAGGAAGGAATTTTTCACTATCTTTCCAAACCTTGCGATATGGAGACTCTCGTCAGCGTGACCAGACAATCTGTGGACAAATACTGGCAGAGATGGTTTCGCAGATTGAACCTCTCTTAATATTGCACGACGAGCTCTTTGGTCAATTGCCATGGATCGCTCTGCCAACGATATCGACAAGCCATTGATAACGGTGCTTTTCAAATAGCCAGCAGCTCTTTTTCGTTCACGGGTCGAATAAGCCCGGTTATTGAAAATGATACACTCAATAGCCGGGCTTATTTTTAGGGAGACACCTCGTGATGGAAATTCCGGATTATTCGCACTGAGCGTGCGAGACGCGCTGCGTGATGGGGATGACGAACTATTGCGCGGATGCAAGCAGGGAGGCTCTGCGCAGGTGAGGAACCCCCATCACGCAGCAATCATACAAGCATCCTCCGCTGATGGCGAACAACCGACCGAAGCGAACGCAGGTCCGTAGTCCTCGTTTCCCATCCGTCCGCAAAATAACCTACTGTGTCTTAGAGTTTCCTATGCTTGAAACCAGCGCGAAATTATGAAAGAACGCGGGAGCAAAACTGCTCCCGCGTCCGAGGATTATTTATTTCCTCACTCCTATTTACGCCACACAGCTACTTGACGTCCATCCCGGTTCAGGGAAGAGAGACAGGCGACTCTTTTCCGATTCCGTTCTCCAACAGGTTATTCCTGCAGTCAACGACCTGGATACCTTCGGGCCAGACCGAATGCGGGAGCACCTTGAACAACGTACCTGATGGGGAGTTGCCGGGCGACTGGTACGTCAGGGTCATCACGTGGACCGCATCAAATAAGCAGGTCCCGTACGCGATTGCGATCCCATCGTCGATGTCGCCAATACTCAACGGAAATTGAACTTCGGCTCCAATTCGTACCCAGCCAGCAGGTGTTTCAATCTTGAAAGCTGATGCCGTTGCACCGTTCGCGACGTCATGGACAACGTAAAATACCACAGTGCCACCGGTGTCGACCAAGTTGGGATCAGTTCCCTCCTCATCTGCATAAACTCCAATGCTGCCCGCTAAAACAGGCTCCTCCGGTGGCTTCCTGGTAGAAGCGGGGTTATCGCTACTACAAGCGATGAAGAGACTGAGTACGAGCAGGATGCAGACAGGACAAATGATTCTAAATGCCTTATTCATCTTGCTTTGAACCTCCTCCCAGATGAGAGCGCAATGGACAAGTGCCAAAGAATGGCTCCTTGCCGATATCATGGAATATGACCTCTGGCAATCGGCGAATGGGAGCAAAAATTGTTCCACTATTTCTGATCCTATTGTTCCACCCGTCCCGTCAAAGGTAGTGAGGCTCATAATGCCCTATCGTTATCCATATCTTCAAAATGCAGCCCGCAAAATGCGGCGGGCACGCGGGAATATTATCGATGGACTTCGTTGCACACCTGCCATCGGTTTTAAAGATCGCTGCATCATTGCTCACTAGCACGCGAAGCAATGACACCGAAGTCCATGGATAAAAGTCCAGGCAAGCGACAATTTATGCCGAACTAACGCAAAAAGTGTTATAATGCCAGTGGGAAAAGACCGAGATAGTAAGAACCTTAGAAACCATAGAATAACGAATACGCCACACGACATTTCCCGTTGCAAACCCTGTCCACGAGGGAGGTGGTTTGATTGTCGGAAGAGGAAAACTCGAAGGAAAAGAAAAAAAAGCGTACTAAAGGCGTAAAAAAGAAGATTGAAGATTGGATGGTGAGGATCTCGTTTGCCGAAGCCGGGGAACCTGATGCCGGATTCGAGGTTACCGGGGAAGAAATCAAGCGCAAAATAAAGCTCGCGATGGACAAGATCATGATCACGCGGTCGGAGAAAATGGCTCCCAAGCGAGCCGAAGCAGTTGATCAGGAACCAATCGTTAGGCCTCCGGCAGCCCGGGAGAGAAAGGAACGACCGGCCGGCGAAAGTCTACAAGTCATGATCATCGATGATGAGCCCATCGTAGGAAAGCGCCTTCAACCCGCCCTGAGCAAGTACGGGATGGACGTCGAGGTGTTCACAGAATCCACCGAGGCACTCTCTCGGCTCAACGAGAAAGAATTCGACATCGTCGTCACCGATCTAAAGATGGAAGAAGTGGACGGCCTCCAGGTGCTGGCACACGTGATGTCGACATGCCCCAACACCAGGGTGATCATGATCACCGGATACGGCTCAGTAGAGGTGGCCAGAGAAGCGCTCACCAAAGGTGCGTTTGATTTCGTCTCCAAACCCTTCAAGCCCAAGGACCTGCGGGCAATCATCAACAAAGCAGCATTGTCGATGGGATTCGAGGGAATTGATAGCGGCTAGAATATAGCGGCAAGGCAGCGCGGCTGGGCACGCAACATTTCGGGGAGTTGATTTTCAGGCTCCGGATGCTTCTTCATTGAGCGAGTCGGCGGCGCGAGCGACGATACTGCGGATCTCGTTTACGTCGAAGGGCTTAGCGATGAAATCGAAGGCGCCGCTCGCCATCGCTTTACGGGCCATATCCATCATGGCGAATGCGGTGATGATGATGACTTTCGTACTGGATGACTTCTGCATTACGTGCTCCAAAACTTGAATCCCGTCGATGTCACCCATCACAATATCTGTAACCACAATGTCAAACTTCTTCTCGTCGAATCTCCTGAGGGCAAGCTCCGGATCCTCGAAAGCTTCCACTTCGAAACCGAGTCTGCGCAACGCGATTTTCACCGATCTGCAGACCATGGGCTCATCGTCCAGTACGAGAACCTCAAGTCCTTTGTATTTCCCTTCCTCCATAGATCTTCCTGCCGGAACTCAATGGTAACTCGGGTTCACCGGGTCTTCAATCATCTCCTCCCTCATCCTCGGACTTCTCAGGACGAGAAGTAATATCGGAAGGTATGGTGGTCACAGGCAACAGCACGGTGAAGGTGGATCCGACACCCAGCTCGCTTTTCACCAAGAGATACCCGCCCAGCTTCCTTACGATTCCTCGGGAAACAGACAGCCCCAGTCCGGTTCCCTTGGCCTTGGGCTTGGTGGTAAAGAACGGATCGAAGATCTGGCTCAAGACATGCCCCGGCATGCCTGGACCGTTATCAGTGACGTCCACGCCCACAAAACCGTCCCGCCGATTCGTGTTGGTGCTGATGCGGATCTCTCCTTTTTCGGGGAGGACATCCAGAGCGTTGATGATCAGGTTCATGAACACCTGGCCAAGCAGATGACTGTCGCCATGCACGGCCGGCAGCACGTCCGGTACATCCATGATCAGACGAACCTTCTTCATCCGTATTTGGTTGGCCACAAGCTCCACGGTCTTTTCCAGGATCGTTTTCATGTCCAGGGGTTCAAACTTGGTCTCACTGTGCCGAGCGAAGTCCAGCAAATTCCTAACAATCTTTTTCGTCCGCTCCACTTGAGCGACCAGATCCTGGAGCATCTCTTGCTTCTCACTATCTTCCAGGGAGTCGTATTCCTCCTCGAGCAATGAGGCAGTGAGCAGGATGTTGTTCATGGGGTTGTTCAGCTCATGTGCCACGCCCGAAACCAGGTTGCCCATGGCCCGGAGCTTGTGGGACTCCATTAGGATGCGGTGCTGTTGATCCAGCTCCCTCACCATCCGGTTGATATTCAGAGCGAGCAGGGAGAATTCGTCGCGGTACCTGCGCTTTGGAGTAATGGGCGTGAAATCTCCGGATGCGATCCTGTCGGTATACCCGATGAAGCGGTTTAAAGCCTTCAGGATGTAACGCGCTAAGAAGGCCACTACCAACATCATGAGCGCGAACAGCACTCCCAGAAAGTAGAACGGCACATTGCGGGTCAAGTGGAGCATGGAATGAACCATCCTTCTCTCCTTGACCACGAACTCCTGCGCTTGTGCAAACACCTTAGCGCCGTGTTCCCTCAGTTCCCCTTCATATTCGGCTCGATTACCCTGGCCCACAACGTCCAAGAGCTGTATGTAAACAGCCAGGTGCTCGTTCATGTCTCGAAGAGTTTTCTCCCCTACGACTCTGCGGAAGCGCTCGGCGTTTTCCTCGCTGAGACTTTGAGCCGTCCGAGCATGTTCACGGGCATCATCTAGGTTGGTACCGTACAGCAGGAAGTTTTTCTCAAACCTGCGGGCTTGCTGAATCTCCACTTTGTAGTCGTCGGCCGCCTCCAGGAAGAGAATCTTGTCGTGCACCCCGGCAAGGACACTAATGATCCAGATAGTGATAAACAGTGTGAATAAGAAGAGGAGAGAAAAGGACAGTATCAACCGCAAGCGGATGTTGAAGATGGGCCTGTCCAGGATCGCCTTGTCTGCAGCTTCGTCGTATTCTCTGTCCCGCCGCGCAAATCCCTCCGAAGTAAGTACCGAGTGCAGGTCTGGAGGACTCGGAGTCTCCGGATGTGTGCTTTGATCGCTTTCCGGCATCCCCTACCTCTGCCATTCGAACGGCTAATAGGAACAGCTATTAAGTCTTATTCGGCCTCCGAGGATTTCTTGAGTTCTCGGGTCGCCTTTTCGAGCAACTTGCGAAGCTCCTTGGGCCGAAAGGGCTTGGCGATGAAACCGAAAGCACCTTTTGCCTGTGCTTCCCGCGCCAATTCCACCGTTGCGTATCCGGTGATCATGATCGTTTTCGATCTGGGAGAGTTCTCTTGAACAGCCTGCAGAACATCCAAGCCGTTCACCTCGTCCATTCGTATGTCAGCGACGACAATATCGAATAATTCCTTTTTCAATCGATCGATGGCCTCTTGACCGCTTTGATAGACTTCGATTGCGTATCCATCTTTTTCCAGAGCTATTTTGAGCCGCTTGCCAACAATCTCTTCATCATCGACGAGCAATACCTTTATCTTGCTTTCCATTATGAATCCCTTCAGAGTGGCGCGGCGGGTTCCTTGCTTGCGATCAAAGAGGCATGTACCTTCCGCCGTTGTATGTACGCTTTGAAGACAAAGAACAGAATGATCAGTGCGCCGGTGATTCCGCTGGCAAAGAGCAAACCTTTGCTCAGCGAGTTGAAAATGGCGTCTTTGCTTGGGTCGAATTCGATATAACCGAGCTGCCGCAAGTAAGCTGGGATGTTGACGGCCCGGCTGATCACGCACAGCAATATGATGCATGAGGTAGCCAAACGGATAACCACCTCCCGCACCACTTTCGTGCCGTACGCGCCCATGTGAATGCCGATGAGGGAGCCTATGAAGAGCAATAAGGTTAACCGTATGTCCACCATTCCTCTAAGCCCGTAGTTCAGCGCCCCCCAGGCGCCCATGAACTGGGCCAAGAATAGCTCTGTTCCGGCGGCGACCTGAGAGGAGACGCCGAAGAGGTAAATCATGGCCGGAACGCCGATGAATCCTCCCACACCAATGGTCCCGGCCAGATACCCGGTTGCCAGGCCGCAGATCAGGACAATCCAAAGAGACACCTTCACATCTGCCACCGAAAAGTTGATCAAGGGATACAAGTGCAATCGGCTGAGGAAATCTACGATCCTTCGTGACGGTTTGACCTCCTCCGCTCCACGGGACCGAATGATGTCACGAAGCATGGAAATGGAAACAAAGGAGAGCACGAATACGAAGATCAAGCTGATGTACAGATTGGCTCCAGCTCCCTTCTCCTCTCCCTTGCCGCCGGCCACACCCGCCAGCTTCATCAGCCATGCCGCCAGTGAGATGCCGGCCGCGGCGGTGATCAGCATGAAAATGGCCAGCTTCTTGTCCACGTGCCCCATCTCCCCGTGACGCTTGGCCCCAATCATGGCCTTGCCGAACTTATGGGTGATGTTGCTGGCCACCGCAATGTTACCCGGCACACCTAGGTTCATCATCCCGGGGGTCATGAAGAAAGCACCGCCGCTACCAATGAAGCCACTCAACGTCCCCCCAATGAAGCCGAGCAAGATCACCTGGGCGGCTGCTGCCCAGTCGATCTCGACAAAACTTCCCAAAATGAAATCGGGCATGTGGTTCTCCCTTACTCGAACCTGAATAGTTTGAGGAGGTGACGTGCAAAGTTGCCATATAAGTATGCAAAGACAGGCACGAACAACAAGATGGCTGCTGTAGCGAGGATGCTTCTCCAGGTTCCTGTTCCGGAGAGGAAGGAGAGAGCCTTTTCCTGATTTGTGAATATCAGGAAGGTTAAGAGAAACGCCAGCGCTGCAAAGACGAGAAACCTCACCCATTGCGCCGGCCCGAACAGATACTGAGTCTTCAGCTCCTCCGTTCCGACAACCGGCACGCGGAAGGCGCCCGAGAGGTGTCCGATCAAGTCGCGTGAAAGCCGTTTGCGTACCGACTCCGATTTTGACATGAACACATCACCCACCACAATCAAACTGTATGGAGCCGTTCTGTCCAAGCTGCTGATCAGATCCTTAGCGCTGCCGGGCACGATCCGGCTTCCTCCAGCACGCCCTGCATCGATCAGGCGCTGCCGTGTTTGCTGAAGACCGGTATCTTCCATTCCCTCCTCTTCACCCGCAACATCATCCAAGATACCCCCGTGTTCTTCTACGCTCTCTGTCTCCGCTCCTGTTTCAGCGGGCTCGATACCTGCCAGCTGGCCGACTTCCGTCCCGCTTTTGGCCAGTTGAATCAGCTCAACCGCTGCATTCCACTTGCTGGCTATCTCCAGGATCTGGTTCAGTGACTCGCTTTGCGGATCGTACCGCTCCTGGATCCACATGATGTTAGTGGTTGCCATCGTGCAGAGGATCTCTTCGACGCCTTCGATCGCTTTGAGCACGTCCGAGATGAATTGAGCGCTGCGCTCCTGGCGTGGCAGGTAGGTCACCGAAATCCTGCCGCGCTCCGCTCTCACCTGGACATCCAAGTCCCGCGTCCTTTGGTCTGCTCCGATAGCCAGACGGCACCGCGAAGCGAGCAACAGATCTTCCATTACCTTGCGTGTGGCCGGCGTGATTTGGTATTCCGGGAGCTGGGCCACAGTGACCAATGCGGCCGCAGCGTTGTCCACATTCAAGTGGGAAAGGTTGATCACCATATCGTAATGTGCCGGGTCTTGCCAGTCGATGTTGTAGAGCGTTCGCGCCCAGCGTCTGCGGTCCTCGTCCACCTGCTCGATGTACTTCAACGCTTTCTCGCGGCTCAGATTGAGCCGGTTCATGGAAACCTCAGTGCGTTGATCCGGGTCCATGATTACCCGTACTCGGAGCACGTGCGAAACGCCTGGCAGCGCCAGGTGCCCGATCCGGCCGTTATAGACCAGGCCTCCCCCGATGGCCCGTTCACAAAGAGTAGCGGTGACAAATGCTTTGAATCGTTCCCTCTCGATGGCCAGCCTTTCGCTCAGGGGCTGGCGCCGGGAAACAGCGATCTCCAACTTGCCCACAAGGATCCCCGCATGCGTAGCTGCATCGGTAAGCTCCTCACGGGCAAGGCAGCCGTATCCTAGGTTTCCGGCAAGCTTCTCCGCCAGGCTCTTCCCCCCGGCGAAAGTGCCTCTAGAAACGCAGACAAGTTGCATCCTCTTTCCTTCCCTCGTTGGTAATTATCTTTAAGAGGATATACTACCCAGGTATCATCTTCAACAGCGATTATCAGGTGGTGGGCGATTCAATCATCCGAAAACTGGCGGCATAGAGATTCGATGATCAATGTTATCCCTAAACCAATTGAAATTCTATCATGGAATCGGAACTCACAACTCCTCCGCAATACGCTCCAGTTCCCTTTCGGCATCGATAACGAGCTCATCAATGACATCGTTCACGGACTTTATTTCATCTACGATGCCCACAGCCTGGCCGGCCATGAGAGATCCACGCTCCACATCGCCTTCGACGACCGCCCGGCGCAATCCGCCGATCCAGAATTTTTCGACTTCCAAGACTGCCCCCTCACGATCGATCTCCCCGGCATCCAGCTTTTTGAGCACTTCGAACTGCAATTTGTTGAATTCGTCCGTACCCTTGTTCCTCAAAGCACGAACAGGTATGACGGGCAGGCGAGAATCGAACTGCGGCGTCGCAATGGCTTCGCGTGCCTGCGCTCGTTTGAATGCCAACTTGAATCGATCGTGCGCAGCACATTCCGTTGTCATAACGAAACGGGTTCCAATTTGCACTCCCGCCGCACCCATCAGGAGCAAATGAGCCATCATTTTGCCCGTGGCGACACCGCCGGCAATGAAGATCGGAATATCTTCGCTGTGCTTGAAGAGAATCTGCTGCCACAGGATCGGGCCGGCGACCGGACCGATATGTCCCCCCGCTTCCATGCCTTCGAGGATGAGACCATCCACTCCGAAGCGAATCATCCGCTGGGCGATCACATTCGTGGAGGCGAAAACGAGCACCTTTGCGCTGGAAAGCTTTGCCTTTTCGATTTCGGGTCCTCGCGGCAATCCTCCCGCAAAGATAATGACAGGCAGCTTGGCCTGTGTTGCCACATCGAGATGATTCTTGTAGTTCGGAGCGACAGTAATCAAATTGACGGCAAACGGCTTATCGGTGAGCATGCGCGTTTCCACGACCTGCTGTTCCAGCACTTCGGGCGGGACGTTCCCGCAGGCCAGACTCGCAAACGCGCCGGCATTGCACACCTGCGATACGAGTTTCGGATCACTGACCCACGTCATGGCACCGCACATGATCGGGTATTCCACGCCCAGAAGTTCCTGTCCATGTTTCCACAGCTTGTTCAATTGGGTTGCCGTTGGTTTTTTCGTCTCCATCTGTCCTCCATGTTGTTGGCGGTTCGAATTCCTTCGATCTCAATCATATGGTTTCCCCGGAAATGTGCATCTGACGAGATCAACCGGCGTGAAGTGGTCCGCAGCGCGCCATAAGAGTATTTACGAGGCCGAAATGTCGGTTGATATCTTCGGCTAATGTACAGGAACAGGCCGGATATTCAAACATGAAGATGGGCGGCAGAAGCCTTCTTATGACAATACTGATTTCATGAATTATCTCGAATTGCTCTCAATATATAATCGCTCCAGCCCGCTCGACGTCTTCCACCCGCACAAAATCCCCCCCAAAAAACCCATTTCCACTCCCAGTTTTTTCGTTAAAGACTTGACAGAATATCCAGCACCCGGCATACTTCCCATTGGTAGTCCCCCAGGCATAAGTCCAACTGCGCACTGGGGATCCGCTCTGCCAACCAATTCACGGCAATATAGGTGAAAATGAGTTTTTAGTGGCACACTGGGTATAAATGCGTGTGCGGCTTTTCCTGACGGGCTGGTGATGACACTAAGAGACTTATTGCAGGAGAAAAAGACGGCCATCGTTGAGAGGTGGCTGGAAGACATACTGGCCACATATGCCAGCGATGCTTCGAGTTTCCTCAGGCGAGAGAGGGATCCGTTTGCCAATCCTGTGAGCCATGCGTTTCGCGTCGGTACGCGCGCTATCTTCGAGAACATCGTCGAAGGATTGGACGCGGACACCGTCTGCCGTCATCTTAACGAGATCATTAAAATCAGAGCCATCCAAGACTTTTCTCCATCGCGGGCAGTGTCGTTCGTCTTTCTCCTTAAAAAAGCCATTCGCACCGAACTCGGAAACGACATAGAAGACCGCCAACTCTCCAAAGAGCTGGCGGAGATCGACACCGATATCGACCAAATAGCGCTTTTCGCATTTGATATATATTCACGATGCCGAGAGCAGGTGTACGAGCTTCGAGTCAACGAAGTAAAGAGAAGCGTTTCAGCTTTAATGGGAAGGTTTACTGGAAACGACTCCGATCCGGAGTCGCTTCCCGGGCCATCCGGTGGCAACAAGTCATCCGGCAATCCCAAGCCGGACTCATTGCCCCGCTTGTCCGATGACGATGGGTTGTCCGGCGATAGCTCGTCCGTGCGGGGTGGTAAGAAGTGAACGTTTTCATTTCGCTCGCAGCAGTTGTCTTTCTCTTTCTAGCGGGCCTGTTAGGAGCGGGAGCAGGTCTCGACGCTCTGTTCGGTATCGTCATTCCATACATCGCTATTTTTCTTTTTCTGGGCGGGTTGATCTACCGCGTAATGATCTGGGCAAATGTGCCGGTCCCCTTCCGCATTCCCACGACATCCGGGCAGGAGAAGTCGCTTCCGTGGATCAAGCAGTCAAAGCTGGACAACCCCAGCAGCACACTCGGTGTTATCGGCAGAATGGCTTTGGAAATTCTCTGTTTCCGATCGCTTCTGAAAAATACGAAAACGGAATTGCACGAAGACGGACATGTCGCGTACGGGTCCAGCTTATGGCTGTGGCTCGGGTCCATGGCGTTTCACTGGTCGATGCTCATTATACTATTGAGGCACATTCGGCTCTTCATCGAACCGGTACCTGGTGCCATCACGTTCCTGCACAAACTGGATGGATTCCTGCAGATCGGGGCCCCGGTTTTCTACGTGACGTCATTTATATTCCCGATAGCCCTGCTGTACTTGTTGTTCAGGAGGCTGGGCGATCCCAAACTGCGCTACATCTCACTCGTAAACGATTATTTTCCCTTGTTCCTGCTAATAGGCGTCGGCATCAGCGGATTCTGGCTAAGGTATATTTCGAAAACGGACATCGCGTCCGTCAAAGAGCTGACTGTGGGACTCATGAGCTTCCGGCCAGTCACTCCCGCTGCGATCAGCCCACTTTTCTACGGGCATCTGTTCCTCGTTTGCGTGCTCTTGGGCTACTTCCCATTCAGCAAGCTGGTCCACATGGCCGGCGTGTTCTTTAGCCCCACGCGGAACCTGGCGAACACCAACCGGGAGGCTCATCATGCCAATCCATGGGACTATCCCGTAAAGGTACATACATATGAGGAATACGAGGATGAGTTCAGGGAAAAGATGAAGGCTGTCGGCATCCCGGTCGAGAAAGAATGACCATGGCGAAATTTGACGAACCCGGCTATTACAAGCACGAAGATCTTTTGAAGGTGGACTATCACCCGCCGAGAACGGGGTGGATGGATACTCCCGTCGACTTCAGGCCGGGCACCTATATCTATCCAGGAAAAGCCAAGAACCTGAAGTATCTGGACCTCCCGAATCCGAGGAACTGGGCCGTTACCGACGAGGATTGGAAGCTCCAGGAAAACTGGAAGGAAATCGTCCTCGACGGGATGGCGGAACGGCTGCGCAGGTACCGCACCTTCAGGCTGTTCATGGATATCTGTGTTCGCTGCGGAGCCTGTGCGGATAAGTGCCACTTCTTCATCGGAGGGGGAGATCCGAAGAACATGCCCGTGCTTCGCGCCGAGCTCTTGCGCTCCATCTATCGGAAAGACTTCACTGCCTTGGGAAAGATCCTGGGCAAAATAGCGGGAGCGCGCGAGCTCACCTACGATGTCATCAAGGAATGGTTTTATTATTTCTACCAGTGCACCGAGTGCCGGCGTTGCTCCGTCTTTTGCCCGTACGGCATCGATACGGCTGAGATCACCATGATGGGCAGAGAGCTCCTCGGCTTGCTCGGATTGTACGTCAACTGGGCGATCGAACCGGTGGCCAACTGCTTCCGGACCGGCAACCACTTGGGGATTCCGCCGCACGGCCTCCTCGACACGCTGGAATTCATGGTGGATGACATCGAGGAAGCGACCGGTATCAAGGTCGACATCCCCATGAACAAGAAAGGGGCGGAGGTTCTCTTCGTCACACCCTCCGGTGACTACGTCGCCGAACCGGGCATCCAAACCTGCATGAGTTACATGATCCTCTTCAACGAGATTGGCCTCGACTACACGTGGAGCACGTACGCTTCCGAAGGCGGGAACTTCGGCCTGTTTACTTCCCATGAAATGATCAAGCGGCTGAACGCCAAGATATATGCAGAGGCCAAACGATTGGGCGTCAAATGGATCTTGGGCGGTGAGTGCGGGCATATGTGGAGGACCATGCACCAGTACATGAATACCGTAAACGGCCCTCCTGATTTTCTGGAGGTGCCGAAATCTCCCTTTACGGGCACGGTGTTCGAAAACGCCCGGTCCGCCAAGATCGTCCATATAATGGAATTCACTGCCGATCTCATCAAGCACGGCAAGCTGAAGCTCGATCCCAGCCGAAACGATCACATACGCGTCACCTTCCACGATTCCTGCAACACGGCACGGGGCATGGGCATCCTCGAGGAGCCGAGGTACGTGATGAAGAGTGTGTGCAACAACTTCTTCGAGATGCCGGAGAACACGATCCGCGAACAGACGTTTTGCTGCGGGGGCGGTGCCGGATTGGGAACGGACGAAAATATGGAAATGCGCTTGCGCGGCGGGCTCCCAAGGGGGAGCGCCGTCAAATACGTGCAGGAGAAATACGGAGTGAATCAGCTCGCGGCGATGTGTGCCATCGACAGAGCCACGCTGATTACGGTATGCGACTACTGGGCACCCGGCGTGAAAGTGACGGGCATCAGCGAACTCGTAGCGAATGCGATGATACTCAAGGGTGAGAAAAAGCGCACAAAGAACCTGCGCCTGGAAACGATCCCCGGTGCCGAAGAAGAGGATACCGCCCAGGGGAATATCGAGCACCTGGAGACGATCGAGGGAATGCACACGACAAAGGGAGGATCCAGCAATGAATGACAAGAGCAAGAGCATCGTCGGACTGGTCATCTTCCTCGCCCTTGTGATTTTTCCGGTTTTGTACAACTTTGCGGTAGGGGGCGCCGGGCCGCGACCGGAACTGGAACTACCCGAAGGTGAATCCAGATGTGTCGAAGACAAAGACTTCATGACCGCACATCACATGGATCTTCTGCTCGAATGGCGTGACGCGGTCGTTCGTCAAGGTAAGAAAAATTACACATCCCAGGCTTTTGGCGAAATATACGAGATGAGCCTCACGGGGACGTGCATGAATTGCCATACAAAGAGGGAGACATTTTGCACCCGGTGTCACGATTATGCCGATGTCGACAACGATTGCTGGGGCTGCCATGTCGAGCCGGAGGGACAATGAACGATGGACGAGAGTAGGCGGGACTTTCTGAAGAAATTCGGTTTTGCCCTGCTCAGTGTAGGCGGTGGCTTCCCGCTCCTGCGTACCATTGCATCGGCCAGTGAAAAAGAGCTCAGGACCGGGGCAGCCGTTTCCACTCAATGGGGCATGGTCATCGACATCCAAAAATGCCTGAGCGAGCAAGTGCGTCGTGCCTGCATCGAGGCGTGCAACCGCGAGCACAACGTACCCGAGATCCCCGATCCCGAAGAAGAAGTGAAATGGATATGGAGTGAGACTTACGAAGATGCATTTCCCGAAGGGATTCATCCTTACACCGCTGATTACCTGAAGGGAAAACCGGTGCTGGTGCTCTGCAACCACTGCACGAATCCCCCCTGCGTAAAAGTCTGTCCCACACAGGCCACGTGGAAGAGAGAAGAGGATGGCATCGTCATGATGGACATGCACAGGTGTATCGGTTGCCGCTATTGCATCGCCGGATGTCCGTACGGCGCCCGAAGCTTCAACTGGAGAGATCCGCGCCCTTACATAAAGGGTGACCTCACGCCATTCCCTACGAGGGCCAAGGGCGTTGTAGAGAAATGCAACTTCTGCGCGGAGCGCCTCAGGAAAGGACAAGAGCCTGCCTGTGTCGCAGCCGTCAAGAATATACCGGGCATGGAAGGCGCATTGACGTTCGGGGATCTGTACGATCCCAACTCGGAGGTATCACGGGTGCTTCGTGAGAACCACACGATTTGCAGAAAGGTGAGCCTCGGCACTGGTCCGAACGTCTTTTATATCGTTTGAGGTCATTATGCTGGAGCAAGCGTTTCAAGGAACGAAGAGATACTGGACCCTCGTCGGATTCTGGGTGCTCGTTATCGTCGCCGGCACCGCGGCTTTCAGCCATCAGCTCATCAAGGGCTTAACGGTGACCGGAATGAGCCGCGATGTCGCGTGGGGTCTTTATATCTCGCAATTCACCTTCCTGGTCGGAGTCGCCGCTTCCGCCGTGATGGTGGTCCTTCCCTATTATCTGCACAATTATAAAAAGTTCGGAAGGATGGTCATCCTGGGCGAATTCCTGGCGGTATCGGCCGTCGTCATGTGCGCTCTCTTTATCTTCGTCGACTTGGGTCAGCCAAGGCGAGTGCTGAACGTGCTTCTCTATCCAACGCTGAATTCGGTAATGTTCTGGGATTCGGTCGTACTGATGGGTTACCTCGTATTGAACCTGGTGATCGGCTTCGTGACGTTCGATGCCGAGCGCAAGGGAGCGCCGCCGTCCACATGGATCAAGCCGCTCATTTATCTCTCCATCCCCTGGGCGATCAGCATCCATACGGTTACTGCGTTCCTGTACTCCGGGCTGGCGGCAAGACCTTTCTGGATGACGGCCATTCTGGCGCCGCGCTTTTTGGCTTCGGCTTTCGCCTCCGGCCCGAGTCTTCTGATCATTCTTGCCCTCATTTTGAGGAAGTACACGAGGTTCGATCCCGGAAAAGAAGCGATCCAGAAGCTTGGGACAATCGTTGCCTACGCGATGGTGGTCAATCTTTTCTTCGTGCTCGTCGAACTCTTTACAGCGCTCTACAGCGACCTGCCGCACCATATGCATCATTTCGAATACCTGTTCATGGGCCTGCACGGCAAAAGCACGCTGGCCCCATGGATGTGGGTGTCCGGACTGCTAACTGTTGCTGCCGTCGTGCTGCTGGTGATCCCGAAAGTGCGCAAACAAGAAAATCTCCTGGCCATTATTTGTCTTGCGGTAATCGTCTCCATTTGGATCGAGAAAGGCATGGGGTTGATAGTCACTGGATTCATCCCCTCTCCGCTCGGAGGGATCACCGAGTACACGCCTACCGGACCTGAAATCACGATCACTATTGGCGTGTATGGCATTGGATTTCTGATCCTGACGCTGCTTTACAAGATCGTGGTCAGCGTCCGGGAAAAAACAGAACAGATCAGATAAGCGATTTAGCAGAGGGAGGTTGACAAACTGCCTGAAGTGGCATAGCCTGAAGCTTCATATTAGCCAGCAAACGAGACATTCTAAATAGGAAGAGGAGAATCACACAAACGTAAGGCCCCGTTGTGGGGCTGGTAAACGCTGATCCAAGGAGGAGGCACTATGGCGGATTCCGGCAACGGGAAAACCCCGCTACTAGACGAACTAGAGAAAGGACCTTGGCCCAGCTTTGTCACCCAGATAAAGTCTGTGGCCGAGAAAAACCCGAGGGCGAGAGCCCTGCTCCAGCTGCTGGAGCGATCGTACCGCGAGAAGATCGGGCATTGGAAGCACGGCGGGATCGTCGGCGTTTTTGGATACGGCGGCGGCGTCATCGGCCGTTACTCGGATCTGCCGGAAGAATACCCCGATGTAGCTCACTTCCACACCCTGCGCGTCAACCAGCCATCCGGATGGTTCTACACGTCCGACTCACTTCGGACCCTGGCAGACCTTTGGGAAGAGCACGGCTCCGGTCTTACCAACATGCACGGTTCCACCGGGGATATCATTCTCCTGGGAACCAGCACCGACGAGCTGGAGCCCACTTTCGAGGCACTCACGAATGCGGGATTCGACCTCGGCGGGTCGGGCTCCTGCGTACGGACGCCTAGCTGCTGCATCGGCCAGGCCAGGTGCGAGTGGGCGTGCTACGATACGCTGGCGCTCACTCACGATCTGACCATGGCCTTTCAGGACGAGCTGCACCGGCCGTTTTTCCCTTACAAATTCAAATTCAAATGCGCCGGTTGTCCCAATGACTGTGTCGCGTCGATCGCCAGAGCGGACATGTCCATCATAGGCACATGGCGGGATGACATACAAGTCGACAAGGCCGCTGTCAAAGCCTATGCCGATGACGGTATGAACATCGAGAGAGATGTATGCGGCAACTGCCCGACAAAGTGCATTCAGTGGGCCGGCAAGGAGATCGATATCGACAACGAGAACTGTGTCAAGTGCATGCACTGCATCAACGTCATGCCGAAGGCCCTCAGTCCAGGCAAGGATCGGGGAGCGACTATTCTTCTTGGCTCCAAAGCTCCGATTTTGGAGGGCGCAATCATTTCTTCGGTCCTCATCCCGTTCATAAAAATCGAGCCCCCTTATACGGAAATCAAGGAGCTGACCGAGAAGATATGGGATTTCTGGGGCGAGCACGGTAAGAACCGCGAGCGTGTAGGCGAGCTCATGCAGCGAGTGGGCTTGGGCAACTTCCTCGAAGAAATCGAACTGGAGCCCATTCCCGAGATGATCGCCCACCCTCGCGAGAACCCATACATATTCTTTGAAGAGTATTTCGAAGAAGATGAAGAAGAGGGAGAATAACCGCCCGGCGACAATATCAGCCGGCTGACTGTTTGCGGATCAGGAGGATGAAGAATGGCCGAAGCTAAAGAAAGAAAAACCGATATTGGGCCGCCGCATTACGAGAAATTAATGCCGCCCATCATCAAGAAGAACTACGGCAAGTGGAAATACCACGAGCGCCTGAAACCCGGCGTTCTGGTGCATGTCGCTGAATCGGGAGACAAGCTGTTCACGGTGCGCGCCGGTTCCCCGAGATTGGTCAGTGTGGAGTATCTGCGCAAGTACGCCGAACTGGCTGATAAGTACTGCGATGGCTACCTGCGTTTCACGAGCCGGAACAACGTCGAGTTCCTGCTCACGGACGAATCCAAGATCGATCCATTGATCAAAGAACTGAAGTCCGAGGGCTTTCCCGTGGGCGGCGTCGGCGCGGCGATCTCGAATATCGTTCATACGCAGGGGTGGGTTCACTGTCACTCCGCTGCGACGGATGCTTCCGGGATCGTCAAGTCCGTCATGGACGACCTGCACGAGTACTTTGCGGGGAAGGAGGTTCCCGGCAAACTCCGCATCGCACTGGCTTGCTGTCTGAATATGTGCGGCGCCGTGCACTGCTCGGATATTGCCATCCTGGGTATCCACCGCCGCCCTCCGCGTATCGACCACAGCAACCTCAACAAGGTCTGCGAAATTCCCAATGTGATCGCATCGTGTCCCACGGGAGCGATACGCCCGGCAACGGTAGATGGCCAGTCATCTGTCGAAGTGGAAGAGGACAGGTGCATGTTCTGCGCCAACTGTTATACGGTCTGCCCATCCATGCCGCTCAATGACCCCCTGAACGATGGATTGTCCATCTGGGTCGGCGGCAAGGTTTCCAACGCCCGCTCGGAGCCCAGGTTTTCCAAGCTGGCGATCCCTTATATCCCCAACAATCCTCCTCGCTGGCCGGAGGTCGTGGAGGCCGTCAGGAACATCGTGGAGGTCTGGGTAAAGCATGCCCGCAAGTATGAGCGCATGGGCGAGTTCATCGATCGCATCGGCTGGCCTCGCTTCTTCAAGCTGACCGGGATCGAGTTCAGCAAGGAGCACATCGACGATTACAAGTACGCGGGACTGACGTACAAGCGATCTGCCCAGCTGCGGCATTCCTGATGCCGGTGGACTCATCCCGAGAGTCCACTCGGAGGCAGCCTGAAACGCCTCGAGGGAAACAAAGCGCGAAAAGCAATACCGTAGCAGCTGATTGCTGTCATCGGGAAAACGATCGAAAAAACCGGCAGCGGCTCCAGCAACCTGGAGCACTGCCGGTTTGCTTATTACGCGCGGGCCTTTACTCTCAGTGCCCGCCCGAAATGAGGCCGCTCGCCGCTAAGCAAAGCACCAGAACCTCGAGCAGGGCGATAACTACGTATATCTTGTCCTTCTTTTTTATCAAAACGGGAACAATGGCTATGTAGCATACGATCGTGAGGCCGGCCAGTATGGCTATTCCGATGAAGTTGAGGAGGTCACCGCGTCCCACCATCATAATCCATCCCCATCCACCCGGGCAGCCGGACGCCTGAAGGTAGTCCGCGACGTTCATTGACCAGTATTGGGAGAGCGTACCCATCGGAAGGCACGGATCGACCGCTCCGGAGACGTAAACGATAAACGTGATGAACAATACCAACAAGCCAATATACATGCCCTTGGCCAGAATACTCGCATACAGCTCCTGCTCCTCTAGCTTGATTTTGTAATCGGGTTCGATTTCAAGTTCTTCATTATCTATTTCCATGGTCTTGATCGCTCCTCGTGAACCAGTCAGTTTGACATGGCTACAAATGATCCACAAGCGCCGATGCCTCGGACATGGCGTGGTGAGGTTGTTCAACGCTATTGATCGATGTGATTCCCTTGTGCACCGCTTTGAATCCCGCGAATGCCAGAACCAAAATCACCATCCATCGAATGATCGTGGGTTTGGAGATCCTCAAAAGGCGAACGCCCACAAACGACCCGAGCATAATGCCCACCAGCGAAGGCACGACCATCAAAGGAATCACGCAGCCTCTGTTCATGTAGATCCATGCGGCCGAGGTATCAGTGATGGACAGAAGAAACTTGCTCGTGGCCACGCTGGTCTTCAAGGGAGCCCCCATGACGAGATTCAGCACGGGCACGTTGGCCCATCCGGCACCAAGTCCGAACATACCCGCCATAACGCCTATGATCGTGAAGAGACACAGGCCGAGTGGCGTCCGGTGGATTTTCCATTCGATGATTTGTCCCGTGCTCTCTTCCCTGTACACGCCGTAAATCTTCAAAGTTCTGGAGAGCGTGTCTGCCTGGGGAACATCCGGGATGGTCGACTTCTTCGCCACAAACATCAGCACACAGATTCCGAGGATGGTTGTCCCCAGGCAGATCTGAACGACATGGGTCGGCAGCGCAAGTCCGATCATGGCGCCGACGATGGCGCAGGTGGAGGCGATGAGCGCCACGGGGAGAGCCAGCCTCAAACTGGCCAGTCTGGTTTTCAGTAAACCGGGTCCGGCGGCCAAGGCACCTGAGAGCGCCACCAGCAGACCGGTCGCACGAACGAAGTCCAGGTGAAAAGGAAAGAACCCGCTTATGATGGGCACAAAGAGAACGCCGCCACCAACTCCGGCAAGTACGGCCACGACACCCATGACGAAGGTAACCACGAACAAGATCAATGGCCAAATCCACCAAGGCGCGCCATCAGCAGCAGGTGCCATTGATCCGGCAGCACCGCCAGCTTGAAGAGGACCCGCCACCGGAGCGATCAATAGAAGCCCAAGAAGCACAGCGTTTCCAAACTTGCCCATCTTCCCTACTTCTCAACGATGCTATGCGATGATTTCCAGGTCCATCGCCGGCGGATTGGTCAATGTCCCGTGAATGGGGCACGCTTCAGCAATGCGCCGAATGATCGGCTTTTTATCTTCGGGAACGTCCCGGGGAATCTCGAGGTCGATCGTTATAGCACCCACGCGCTTGGGATTATCGGCGAGTTCAAAGGTGAGGCTCGCCGACACTTCGCCGTCGTGATATCCGTGCTTGTCGCAGTAGCGCTGAACCATCATCGCAATGCAAGCTCCGAGGGAACCTACAAGCAATTCAGAAGGCGACAGGCCCTGATCCCGGCCGCCGTCGTCCTCCAACATATCGCTGATTGCCTGATGCCCTCGAACCTGAATCGCGAATTCCAGGCCGCTCTTGCGCGTGATACTAATGAGGTCCATCGCGCTTCAATAGTCGTGCCCTTCGGAGCCGATTGCCCCTGGCAGCTTACTTCTTTTCGCCTTCGCCCGTAGCGAAACCATGGAGCTTTATATCGACTTTCTTCTCGAGACCCTGATAGTAGTCCTGCAGGATTGTTAGAACCTCGGGCCGGCTGAAGTCGGCTGGTACCTCGCCACCTTCGGACAGCGTCTTGCGCAGCATTGTACCGCTGAGGAGCAGACGGTCCTCCTTGCCGTGCGGGCAGGTCTTCATTGAGGCCATGCCACGACACTTGAAGCAGTAGAAGGTCCAATCGATCTTGAGCGGCTGGCACTCCAGCGCGTCTTTGGGGATCTCTTCAAAGATCTTTTGCGCATCGAAAGGACCGTAATAGTCGCCTACTCCCGCATGATCGCGGCCAACGATCAGGTGACTGCAGCCGTAGTTCTGGCGGAAAACTGCATGAAGCAGCGCTTCGCGTGGCCCGCCATAGCGCATCTCCAAAGGATAACCTCCCTGGATCACCGAATCCTTAAGGAAGTAATTATCCACCAACACGTCGATGCATTTGACCCGGACATCGGCAGGGATGTCGCCGGCTTTCAGCTTGCCCAAGAGCTGATGGATGTACAGGCCGTCGAGTATCTCGAGAGCAATCTTGGCCAAGTATTCATGTGAGCGGTGCATGGGATTACGCAGCTGCAGGGCCGCTACAGTGCTCCATCCCTTTTCCTCGAACATTTTGCGCGCTTCCGCCGGACGTTGGTAGATGCCCGCAAATTCCTCGGGGAAGTAGCTCTCGCTGATTACTTTGATGGGGCCCGCAAGGTTGACATCCTTCTGAGACATCACCTTGGCAACGCCCGGATGCTCGGTATCGGTGGTCCTGAAGACCTCTCGGCATTCCAATTCCTTGTCAATGGCGTACTTCTTGGTGACGGTCATGGTGGCAATGGGATCCAGGCTCTCCTCGTCAATAAGCACGACCTCCTCATTATCTTTGATTGCATTTGCATCTTCTTTGGTCGCTGATACTGTCACCGGGATCGGCCAGAAGGTACCGTCTTTGAGTTTCATGTCCCGGCAGACGCCCTTCCAATCCTCATCGCACATAAAACCTCCCAGTGGCGTGAACGCGCCGATGCCCATCATGATTGCATCACCCGTCTCACGGGACGTAATCGGAACCTTTCGCAGCCCTTCGGCTTTCTTCTTCTCCTCGGACAGCTCCTTTCCCTCCAGCAGGAGCGGCTTGAGCTTTTTGTCCTTACCGTGTGGTTTCACTAACTTGCTCATTGTGTCTGTGCCTCCTTCCATGAAGACTCTCGTCAATCGCTAGACCACATAACATTGACTTTCCTTTTTCTCAATAAAGGAATCCTCTGTGGAAAAGCATCTATGGTTATTGCTCTGCCGACTCCACGGCTTCTTCCCTGCCGGAATATCTGGCGTGCACGAGCGCCACTGTCCGGTAGACCATGTGCGCGAACCGGGAGAACGGCAGATAGATCAATAGAGCAAACACCACCACCAGGTGGACGAAATAGACCGGATATGCTACGGATGCGATATTCACGAAGCGCAGAATTTCCGTGACAATTCCCGTGATGATCACGGCGTAAAGAATCCAGATAAACGTCCAATCATTATAGGTGCTGATTTCTGTATCTCGTTGCTTCCTAGCTCGTTCGTAAATGATCCAAGTGACGCCGACGAGCATTGCTAGCGTACTCACGTTGCCGAAAATTTTGAGTGGATGAAACAGGGGGAGCGGGTAGTAATGAAAGACATATTCGCTAATCACGACGGCAATAGTAGTCAGGAACAGACCGGCGAAGCCGTAGAAGGTCAGCAGGTGTGATATATACCGGTTCTTGTTTTCAGTGCAGTCCCGGAACTTGGTGTGGGTCAGGATGTCTTTCACCGCGCCTACGATGCCGGTTCCTACGCTGCTGGTGCTGGCCGTTGTTGAGCTTTGGTTGAAACTTTGCCTGGAAATCCGGCTGTTGAGATCCTTCCAGAAGCGCGACACGCCGACCAAGCAAGCAACGATCATGAGAGCAACGAACGAGCCGAAGAATATTTGAAGCGGCAAATGCGCGAAGAAACGCCCGTATTCCACATCGCCCGGAGGTGGATTGAGAGTTCCGAGCCCTGCTAGCACTGCGAGTATGAGTACAGCCGGGATGCCCAGGAGCAGCGGGAGAAACGCCGGTTTGCCGAGAGCTTTGCCCATGAATCGGGGAAATGAGTAATTGCGGATGGTATAATCCCGCACGGCCGCGAGAACGTCGCTCGGCGCAGCACTCCTTGGACAAGTAACGTTGCAGTCGCCGCAGCGATGACACAACCAGACATCGGGATCGCCGATGAGCTTGTCCTTGAGACCCCACTGCGCCCAGATCATTTCTTTGCGGGGAAACGGATGCCGATCTGGAGAAAGCGTGCAGGAGATCGAGCAGGTGGCGCACTGGAAACACTGCTTCAGACTCTCGCCGCCCAGGTCGATGATTTCCCGTACAAACTCCCTGTCCGGTTTTACTAGATAGGCGTCCGGCATGCTTCCCACCAACTCCTAAAGACCCTTGAACGGATTCGGACCCACCTCATCTATTTGCTCGGCGAACTCATCTATGATTTGCTGCAGTCTGCCGTACTCGGAGATGGATATCTCCTCCACGCGGATCCGCTCCGATTCGAGAACGAGCTGTTCCAGCTTCTCCTGTATGTTTTCGCCGCGCGTCCCCATTAATTCGCTGCCGCGAATGAAGTGACACTGATAATCGTCGCCCGATTTGCAGCCGATGAGCAATATGCCGTCATATCCCCGCGAAAGCGCATCGCTGATCCAGACCACGTTCACCGATCCAAGGCAACGGACCGGGATAAAACGAATGTACGGAGAATAACGAAGGCGCTTGATCCCAATCGTATCCAGAGCTGGATAGGCGTCGTTCTCGCAGATGAGGCCCAGCAAGCGTGGTTTTTCTTCATCTTCATCGGGAACTTCAACGGCTTTGATCATGGATGAAAGGATTTCGATGGAATAGTCGGCAAAATTGACGATGCGTTCCGGACAGGATCCTAGACAGATACCGCAGCGACGGCAACGGAAGGGATTGGGCTGGGGCGTACCCTCGGCATCTTCGTTTAACGTTCCGAACGGGCATTCCATCGTGCAGCGCTTGCACTGCGTGCAGCGCTGCATGAAGAAGTCGGGGATCGACCGGTCCTCCCAGCGAGGGTGAACGGCCGCGCCCTGCGACGATAACTCCACGCATTGGATGGCTTTCATCGCCGCACCTGCAGCGTCCTCCCGGCACGCGTCAGTATCGTTCGGTGCACGCATGCATCCAGCAGCATAAATACCCGTGCGGCGGGTTTCGTACGGAAAACAGATAAAATGGGAGTCGGGAAAATCGTACTTGAGAGCGGGTAAATCAGGTCCTTGTCTGTAATCGAGGTTCAGGATTTCAGTTCCCTCATGGTGCGCGAGTTTTACGACCGTTTCCTTCGCCGCATCGAGCTTGGCTCCCTCTTCGCCTTGTGCTATCAGCTCACGAGCGCTTTTCAATGCGCGAATCGCCTCACCATCCGCCGCCACCGGGACCATGCCCGTGGCCAGCACGACGAGGTCGGCATCCACCTGGATATGCGGCTCTATGAGCGTGTTCTCCACGTCGACTCGGAGACGGTCGCCATCAATCGGCTCGACGCCTATCACGTCGCCCTTGGTGAGAAAGATGTCCGTGTTTTCCTGCACGCGGCGGTAAAAATCCTCGTATTGCCCGGGTGAACGGATGTCCTTGTACAGAATGTACACCTGCGCATCAGGATTGCGCTCCCGGATATGGATCGCCTGCTTGAGGGAGGTTCGACAGCAAACGGCCGAGCAGTACGGCAGGTGTTCGGCATCGCGCGAGCCTGCGCATTGAATGAATGCAACACTCTTGGCTGGTTGGCCGTCGGAAGGCCTGGTGATGGTTCCGTTCCCTGCGAGTTCCTCCATCTGGACATTGGTAATCACATTTGGAGATCGGCCGTAACAAAGATGGCTCAACTTCGTTGCATCGTACGGCTTCCAACCCGTCGCCTGAATAATGGCCCCAATACGAAATGTGACCGTCTTGCTCCCAACTTTGACGGAGACGTCGAATTGACCGGGCTGGCCACTGATTTTTTCAATTGCCGCCCCTTTAATAACATGGATTCGCTCGTGTCCTTCGACCTCTGCGACCATCTCCTGGCATTGCGTTGGCTGCGGATCTCGATAGGGAGGCCGTTTGGGAAACAGGCTGGTGAACTTCGTCAACCAGCCGCCGAGATGCTCTTCTTTTTCCACAAGCGTAACCTGGTAACCGGCCCTGGCGGCTTCCAGCGCCGCTGTCATACCGGTAATCCCACCACCCACTACGAGAATGGTCTTGTTGACCTCTTCGAGATGGGGTTCCGGCCGCTTGGCTTTCCGTGCTCTTGCTATCCCAATGCGGAAATAGTCTTCCGCGAGCATCTGTGTATCTTCATTATTTGGCTCGTGGCACCACACAACGTGCTCCCGAAGATTAACCCGCTCGGTAAAGCACTTGTCAAATGTGAAAGCAGCCGTCATGGCCCGTGGCGAACACGCTGCAATCACAACAGCCTCTGCTCCCTCATTGACATCTTTCTTAATGGTTTCAATGCCTTCCGGCCCGCACAGCCAGGGATGGTCCCGGCAGATCTCGATTCCGGAATCATTGGTAGCCACGTTGCGCAGCGCTTCGATATCGAGCGACTTATCGATATCACAGCCGCGACAAATGTACGTTGCGATTCGCTTTTCTTCTCCCACTGGACGACCTCACACGCAATTTTGAAGAGCCTTCAACGCCGTGCCCGTGGCATCGCGCATACAGGCGGACACATCGACCGGCCGCTTCGCGCAGCCCGCGACTAATAATCCTGGCTGGTTCTGCTCGGCGACGAGGAACCCATGCTCGTCCCGAATCAATCCATTCGGCACATCGACGCCGACCTCTGATGGAACGATTCCCGTGGCCAGTACAACGAGGTTCACACGCTGGCTAACTCGTCCACCGCCGAAAACATCCTCCGCCTCGACCACCAAGTCCTGGGTCGCGGGGTCCTCTTCGATCTTGGCGACCTTGCCCTTTACTATTGACAGCTTCTCGTCCTCCTGCCGGGCGGCATAGAAATCCTCCAACCGCCCTGGTGCTCTCACATCGATATAAAAAATGAAAATTTGAGTTTCCGGATACTGCTCTCGTATGTATGTCGCCTGCTTCAGTGAAGCCAGGCAGCACACTCCTGAACAGTGCTTCAGATAGTTCTCATCCCGCGAGCCGGCGCATTGAACGAAGGCGACGCTATCGATCTCCTTGCCGTCGGACGGCCTCGTAATGCGTCCCTCAGTCGGCCCGTTTGCAGCCGCCAGCCTTTCCATAATGCTGTTTGTGATGACGTTCGAGTACTGGCCGAATCCGAGATTTTCGATCTGCGCAGCATCATAGGGCTGCCACCCAGTGGCGAATACAACCGCACCAACCTCGACCTCTTCCGTGCGAGGCTTTTCCTCCAGATCGACGGCATTGTACTGGCAGGCCTCGACACACTTTGAACATGAAGTCCCCTCGCACACTCCCCCATCGATCACGAAGCGCTGGGGGTAAACTGCCTCGAATGGAAGATAAATCGCTTTCGTCTTGTCCAGGCCATAGTTGAAAACGTTCGACCGCTCGACCGGACACACATCGACGCACGCCCCGCAGGCCGTGCAGTTCTCGTTAACATGGCGGGGATAATGCTTGATCGTCGCTCGGTAGTTCCCAGGCTCGCCAACAATCTTCTCGACCTCAGCAAGGGTATGGCATTGTATGCGACCGTTCGCGCGCAAGCGCCGCAAACTGATCTCCAGGCCACACATCGGCGGGCAGAGCTTGGGAAAGTACTTGTTCGATTGGGCAACGCGGCCGCCCAAGTATGCATTCTTTTCGACCAGAACAATACTGCATCCCGCCTCCGCAGCCTCGATGGCCACGGTGATACCGCTTATCCCGCCCCCGATGACGAGAATCTTGCCCTGTTTGCCGTTTCCGCTCATTACTTCTCCTCTTCGGGGCCCTCCACCGACTCCTTTTCGAAGAGCTTTTTCTTTTCGAGCGTCCCTTTGAACGCCTCGATGACCTCTGATTTCACTTTAACAGTCTTCTCGCCGAAAATACTGAACTGCAGCCAGAGAAACGCGAAACGCAGGAGCGTTTCGTCGTTGTAACTCATTTCATCGACGAAATCCTCGTCCACCTCGAATCGTTGCAACAGCGTGCTACCGAATACGAATTCCCGGAACTTATCCAAGTCGTAGCAGGCGGTAAAAAACATGTGCATCTTCTCGGGAGAGAGGACCCCTCCATCATCGAAGAACTTGTGAAGGGTCAATTCCTTGAATCCTTCGCCCCACTCGTCGTACTCGCTGACGCCCTGATCATCCAGCCACTGTCCGACGGTCCACTTCGTTGGCTCTTCGAAGCCCTCACACCCTTCTTCCTGCAAAAGGAAGTAGAACCGCTCGCCGCGCCATCCGTCCGGCGTGTCCTTTTGCGCCGCCAGCCCCAAGGGATACATGCGGCAGGGCCACGGCCGATCCGAATAGATGCTGCACCCACCCTCCGACAGAAACGGACACGTTTTGGCTTCATCGTCGTTCATGCGCAGCATGACGACCGGCGTTTTCATTTCCTTGTGGATGGGCATGAGGGTGTATTGCTTGAGGAATTCGCTCGATTTCATCTCGAGCCGCTTCCTCATGCGCAGAACGTCGTAAGGGGACAGGAAGATGTTGACGTCGCTACAGCACTTGTTGAAACACGAAATGCCGGGGTGGCAGGAAAACGTGAAGGTGTCTTCTGGACCTAGCCGGGGATAGTCCTTCAAGATTTTCTCTTGAAGCTGCTCTTGCGGATCCTTTGGAAAGGGGGAGCGCTTCTCTTCGCTCATTCGCCGCCTCCCTCGTCATCCCCCACGATCATCTCTCGCGCCGCGGCGTCCGACCAGACCGGAAGTGGTAATGAGGCGCCGGTGGTTGGATTTACCGCATACCGGTATGAAGCCTCCTGATTATATTGTTCCTTCATCCAAACCCATCCCCTCTTGTAATAGGAACAGTTATCATTGAAGCAAACGAAGAAGAATTCCTCGCTCCAGGTCGCGTCTTCTGGTACACGCCACTTCTGGAGACGGGATTTACAATGCGGGCACGTTCTGGGTATATCTGCCATCAGGTTCCTCGGTCGATCAGCGGTCTTTCGAGCTGGCCTTGGAACCGTTCATCCCTTAGCCGCGCAAAACAAAAACGCCTTTCGGAGACGAGGGAGCACAATAGGCGTCGAGAACCGGGATCTCCGGACGCCGCAAAGCGACGCCCGGAAATCCCAAGAATCCACACATCATCATTGTGAGATGTATTTCACGGGCCTCTTTATCATCTTCCACTCGCCGGTGTCTTTGTCGTAAGTGCAATTGCAGAAGGCAAGCCAGTTCTCGTTATCCATTTTGGGCTTATCGGCCCGGAAGTAATAACCCGGCCAGCGCGTTTCCTCACGGAAGAGGATGGAATGCACGTGCGCCTCCGCCTGATACATACGGTGGATATTCTCCCAGCACCGCATCAACTCGTGCAGGCTCTCCGCCGCAAGGTTTTTGGAGTCTTCCTTGAGGTACCCCAACAGCTCCATGCCCTTCTCGAGCAGCTTGTCGCTTGTCTTGAACTGGCTGGACACACCACCCGCATACTCGTCCATTATCTTCTGAAGCCTGTACATGAACTGTTTGGGACGGATATAATTCGGGTTGATGTCAGGGTCTGTTGTCTTGTCCTTGTGCTCCTGGAACGTGACCAAAGGCTTCAAGATCTCTGCCTTCAGGGCATCGACCTGCGCCTGATCCACCTTGGGAGGAACGTTGTTGTCGACGATGTAGGAGATAGCCGCCTTGGCGGCGATACGCCCCTCAGCATGCGAGCCGGAAGAGAACTTGTGGCTCGATGCTCCTGATGCATCGCCCGCAGCGAACATACCGTAGATCGTCGTCATGTGCGGGTAGCCCCAGAAATACTCGTCCCTCGTGGCATCCGTCTGCAGGTCCTCCGGACCGGAAACCCATGCACCTGATGCGCCGGAGTGGGACCCAATAAAGTAAGGATCACACGCCATGATCTCGGAAGGCTTCACCTCAGGTTCGACGTTCGTTGCCGCCCACAGGATCGCTTGCGAGATCGTCATATCGAGGAAGTCCTCCCATGCCTCTGCCTCGAGCTCCTTGAGCTTCTTCTTGGCTGCCTTTCCATCAGGCGCTTCACCCGCGATTCGTTTGATCGCATCGGAGGTCTGCATGTAAATCGGACTCTTGCCGTCCATTACGTCCAGCATCATCAGCCAGTTACGGATGTTGGCGGGACGCGGCTTCACCTTGCCGTAAGGCTCCCACTTGTCGAGCTCTGCAGCGTTATCTTGCATGTAGTTGCCGCCTCGCGCATTGGTTGCGATCGACTTGAACAGAAGGAACCATGCGCCCACCGGACCGTACGCATCCTTGAAACGGACCGGGATGAAGCGGACCTCTTGGCACGTCATCTCGGCGCCGGCGTAGATCGTAAAGAATGCGCTCGCGCCCGAATTGAATGGAGGATACCAGGAGCGGCCGAAGCCCTCGCCAGTCGAACGCGGCTTGAACACGTGAACCGCGCCGCCCATGGCCACCAGCGTAGCCTTGGCTTTGAACACATATACCTTATTTTCTCTGATGCTGAATCCGATCGCGCCGACGCACTTGTCGCCGTCCATCAACGGGTGCGTGATGAAGACGCGCTCAAATATCTCTCCGTTCGCCTCCACCAGGGCGTTCTTGGCAGCCTCCGCAATGACGACTTTGTAAGACTCACCGTTAATCATCAACTGCCAACGACCCTCGTGGACGTAATTGCCCTCTGCATCCTTCCAGATCGGAAGGCCCCACTTCTCGAACAGGTGGACCGTCGAGTCCACATGCCGCGCAATGCTGGCTACCAGGTCTTCGCGGGTGATGCCCATGAGATCGTTCCGAACGTACTCGACGTAGTCTTCTAGGGTGTTGTTTCCGCTGTTCAAGTCCACGTACTGGTTGATCGCCGAAAGACCCATCGCGACCGCGCCCGAACGATCCACTGCTGCCTTGTCAACCAAGGTGACTTTCAATCCGTGTTTCTTGGCCCAGTAAGCCGCTTCCACTGCCGCACCGCAAGCGGCCATCCCGCCGCCGCAGATCAGCAGATCTGTTTCCACCGTTACGACTTCGAAATCAGCCATTTTCGCTCAACTCCTTAACACTCCTCTGTCGAGGGAAACAGGTTCATATCCCATCCGCGCTTACTTAAGCTTGGGGATCTTGTCCATTTTGACCGGGCCCTTCTCGGTGTTCAGGCCATCAGGCTCGCACATTAAAGTTGGGCTCTTCAGATCATCGTCGCCGGTCGGATAATGGTCGAACGGCTGCGCTTGGCCTTCCGCGACGCCCCTGCGGATGGGGAACTTGAAGCGTTTCGGCTTGATTTCCTTGCTGCGGAATTGGATGGTCCACAAGATATCCTCGGAACTACGCAACGCCGTTACACTCGCCCCCAGCGGAACGAAATCGGCATAACCGCGGACTTCGACCGCTTGCGTCGGACAAATCTTGACGCAGTTGTAGCATTCCCAGCACATCTCCGGATCCTGGTTGTAAGCCTTGTCGGTCTTCTTATCGAGCACCATCAAGTCGTTCGGACAAATGTGCTGACATGCTGTTTTGTCCAGGTCCTTGCATCCGTCACACTTGTCCGGAATCACAAAACTTGGCATGCTCAGCCTCCTTTCTCACTGCCGCTTCCCTTCCGTGCTTTGATCGCGTAGGAGAGCAGGCTTAAGCTTGAAAACATACGTGCTTCTACCAAAGAAACACCGTTCGGAGTCCGCACGTGAACGCAGGACATATTCAGCACACCCTGCACACCGGCGGATACCAATTCATCCGCTACCGTCTGGGCCGCTTTGGCGGGTACTGCAATAACTCCAATCTCTACATTCTTCTCGCGCACCGCCCTGGGCAGTTCATCTATGCTTTGCACGATTAGCTTTCCGACCTTCCTGCCGATGACACGGCGACTTGAATCGAACAATCCGCAGATATTAAAGCCCTGTCGGGAAAACTCCTCATGCTGGGCCAGCGCCCGGCCCAGATTGCCAGCGCCGACAATTACTACGTTGCTGCCCTGATCTCTTCCGATCAGTGTGAGAATGGATGACTCCAGATCTTCAATCTTGTATCCCCGCTTGGCCGTACCGCTGATGTCCAGCCAGGAGAGATCTTGGCGGACTGTTGAGCTGGTTACTTCCAGCGCTTCGGCCAGTTCGAGCGAGGATATCCACTCCTGTCCCTGTTCGATTTGCATGCGAACATATTGCAGGTAGTGTGATAGCCGACGTATGACAGGAATCGGTACTTGAGTCTTATGGTTCATTTACCTCCCCGCCCATTCTCCCACTCTCGGGATGCGTGGCACCATTTTAGACTTTAGGCTGAAAGCCGTCAAGTACTTAACGCAATTTTTTAACGCTTTTTTCGATCCGCTCTCCCCGGCAGCTCGAAGCGTGCGTCACATTATAAGGATTAAATCAGTCTATTGTCGTATAACTCTTTTATATATAATTTATTACGATTTTCTTTCCCTCGCAGGCAGCTTCGATGCGTTAAAAGCTTGACAGGAAAAATTCTTTTGTTAAAATATAGACGATTTATTGTGCAGCGGCTTGAGGACGCCTGGATTTTCGAAAAGCCTGCGTCGATGGCGTTGCGGCCGGCGGTGGGCGGGCCCTCGCGGCGACGAATCATGCACGGCTGGAGAGTGCGCTGGGTCGACAAGTGCGCCAAAGGCGCAAAAGAAAAGAAGGAGACGAACTATGCCATATGCCGATTTAGGTGGTAAGAACCTGGAAATAGATGAGGACGGATTCATTCAAGATCCCGATGCATGGGACGAAGCAGTTGCCAAGGCACTCGCGGAAACCGAGGGCGTTGCAGACATGAGCGACGAACATTGGAAAGTCGTGAATTACCTCCGCGAGTATTATCTCGAGTACAGCATGGCGCCGATGATTCGGAAACTCTGCAAGGAAACCGGTTTCCCGCTTAAGAAAATCTACGAACTTTTCCCCAGTGGCCCCGCAAAAGGAGCTTGCAAGGTAGCGGGGCTTCCAAAGCCGACCGGCTGCGTATAGTTCGGAAAACTTCTTTTCAAGGCATCAGTAGGAAAGACGAGATAGTCCCTCGAGGAGCTTGTTCGAGGGACTGCGTTCTATGCAGGACCGCTTCGTCTGCGTAACATACCCGCCTGCACCAGTGACCGCGCCCAGTTCCCCACACCCAACGCGTGAATGTGACAGTACGTGGCAAGCGTGTTTTTGCGGCAGATACCGTCATGTTCGCCGTCGATTCCATAGCCACGCTGTACCCGGAAAGCAAAAGACAGTTTCTTTTCATCCAAGTCGAGCACCCGCGAATAATGGAATTCGTGTCCGCGAAACGAATCCCCCACCGGAAAATAGGGATTGGAGCGCGTCACTTCCATGATCGCATACCCATGCCCTTGCGGTCTGGTATCAAACCCGAAGACCACCGGCAGCGCTCCCGCCATGGGATACGTGTTTTCTCCCATAATGAGGCTCCGGCCGAGATAAACAGCCCCGGCACATTCGGCGTAAACCGGCATACCTGCTTCTACGGCTGCCGCAACGGCGTGCCGGAAATCGACGTTCGCTGCAAGCTCCTCCGCAAACGTCTCCGGAAACCCCCCACCTATGTAGATCGCATCCGCTTCTGGAAGCTTCCTGTCGCGCAGCGGAGATGATTCGATGAGGCGTCCACCTTCTCGTTCCAGCGCTTCAAGGTTCTCGGGATAGTAAAATTGAAATGCTTCGTCACGAAAGACGCCGATTCGAACCTGGTGCGAATCCGGCTCCGGTTTTATCGTATCTTTTCCCCCAGGCTTGCCGACCTTGCCCGTTTCCGCGGAGGGCACCTCGTGAGCTGGCAGTTCCTTCTCAGCGAGGTCGCCACGCGTCCCCCCAGCACTAGCTTCTGGCTCGCTTACCAGCGGCGGGGCCGTTCGGGCAATATTCATGAGGGCATCCAGATCGATGTGTTCTTCAACGACACGCGCGGCTGCCTGGACCGCTCCGGGCACTTCACCGTGCTCTTGAGGTGGCACCAAACCGAGATGCCTTTCTGGAAATGGGCATTCGGCAAGCCGGGGGATCGCGCCCAGAACGGGTAGGCCGCAGTACGTTTGGATGACGTCGCGAAGAACGGACTCATGCCTGCGACCGGCCACCTGGTTCAGAACGACGCCTTTGATATGTACGGCGGGGTCGAACCGCTGACACCCCAGTACCATCGCACCCAGCGTTCGCGTGGTCTTGGAGCAATCGCATACGAGGATTACCGGTGCTTTGAGCAGCTTGGCCAGTTCGGCGGCACTGTAAGTGCCCCCGGCGTCCATTCCGTCGAATAGACCTCGATTTCCTTCGATAACTGCTAGATCACTCCCTCTTGCAGTCCGAACAAAAGAATCGAATACGACATCTCTCTCGATCATAAAGAGGTCCAAGTTCCGGCAGGGATGTCCCGCGGCAGCAGCGAGCCACGCCGCATCGATATAGTCCGCTCCCTTTTTGTAAGGAGCGACGGCGAAGCCCAGGTTGCGCCATGCGGCGGTCAGTCCCACTGAGACAAGTGTTTTGCCTCCACTGCCGCGCAGCCCGGCAATCATGATTCGAGGTAATGGCAAGATGCGGGACTCTAGGTGCCCACGTGCTCGACTACCACCGCTGTCCCGTAACATAATACTTCTGTCACTCCCTCCATCACTTCAGTAGCATCGTAGCGAATCCCGGTGACGGCATTTGCTCCCAGCTCTTCTGCATGGGTGATCATCATGTCGAAGGCTTCTTTGCGTGTTTTCTCGCAAAGTTCAGTGAAGAGCGTAATATTGCCCCCAACTATTGTCTGCAATGAGGCTCCGATCTTGCCAAAGATCGAGCGCGACCGAACGGTAATGCCGCGAACGATACCGAGCGTTTTGATCACCCGATATCCATCGAGATGGAACGCTGTTGTTGTCATCGATACGTCAATTGGCTTCATTTCTAACTCGCCTTTCTTGAGTCGTTAGGTGCACCTAACCTGAATCCGCCGGAAAATCGCAGCGATTTATCTTTTAAGGTGCTTGGTGCCAATTGCATTCAAATGAATGCACATGTCTCGTTTGCCGCGAGGCGATCTCCGCAGCGCGCTATAACTTTAGACGCGCGCGAGGACCACGAGCCGAGGGGTAAACGAGACATGCGCAATGCTGGATCTTGATGGATTCACGCTAAGTATTGGCATAAACGTTGCGATCTTTTAAGCCCCCTGCTTCCCGCCCTTGGCCGCTAGGATCTTTTTCGCTTCAGCCAGAAATCGAACGGTCGTCCGGGCACAAAGATATCCAGACCGCTCGACGGCCTGTCGAGCGGATTTTTGACGATATGTGCCTCGCCCCCGGCGATGTATGCTGCATCCCCTTCGTCGAGTACTTGTTCTCCGTCGTTGTCCGTTATGATACTGAGCTTGCCTTCCAGCACAACAAGAACTTGTACGTTAGGGTGTTCGTGGCGAGGGGAGGCATGCCCGGCAGGTTTGATGAAGTGTTCAACGGATATGTCATCTTCACTACACAGGCTCGAGCGTTTCCAATGCTTCTCGGGCTCATAACTCTCGGCTTTGCCGAAGCGGACAACTTTCATTACTTTTCTCCACTCTGGTGGTTGGCGCCCGCTGCCAACTGGCCGCGATCACGCGCCAGCAGCTTTTGCTCATATAACCGCATTATCAATCCATTTGCTCGGCATTGTCATGCGCCGCTATTTCTTTTAATAATCTCAATGCTCGTTTATACGCTATTCTGCGTTTTTTACATATTTATCCAGCCAATTGGTCATCTCCCAGAGCATGTGCATTATCGATTCCCGTGATCGATAACCATGGCTTTCCAGAGGAAGCATTACCAATTTCGCCGTGCCGCCGTGCCCTTTAATGGCATTATAGAAGCGCTCGCTTTGCATGGGAAAAGTGCCCGAGTTGTTGTCGGCTTCGCCGTGAATGAGTAATATCGGTTCGTTCACGCTATCGGCATGCATAAAGGGAGACATCTCGAAATAAACATCAAGTGCTTCCCATAAGGTTCTTTCTTCCGCTTGAAATCCAAATGGCGTCAATGTTCGATTATAAGCTCCACTACGGGCAATACCGGCGGAGAATAGATCCGAATGAGCCAGCAGGTTGGCGGTCATAAAGGCTCCATAAGAATGCCCGCCAATGGCAATTCGATTTCTCTCAGCCACTCCTCGACGCACCATCTCTTCGACGGCCGCTTTTGCGCTGGCCACCAATTGCTCGACATAGGTATCATTTGGCTCCTCATCCCCTTCCCCAATGATTGGCATGGTTGGATCATCGAGCACCCCATACCCTGAAACCAACCATAACAACGGTGACCACCAGCCGATTCTTACAAAGCGATAGGGAGAATCGGTCACCTGTCCGGCCGCGTCGGCACTCTTGAACTCCTGAGGGTAGGCCCACATGAGCATGGGCAATGGACCGTCATCAGTTTTATAATTTGGAGGCAAGTACAATGTTGCCGTCATCTTAACCCCATCTTCCCGCTCATAGCGAATCAGTTCCTTTTGAACGTCTTTCAATTGAGGCGTAGGATGCGGGAATTTGGTGATTTGAGATAACTGTTCATTTTTGAGATCGCGGATAAAATAGTTGGGCGGCTTACTAATCGACTCTCGACGCGTGATCATTATTAATTTGTCAGTATCCAATAATTCGACCGGTCGTTCGAAATAGGGCGCTTCCGATCGCCACAAGCGTTTTGTTTCTTTCCGCATTAAATCATAGGAGTCAATGAACGGCCGATCTCCTTCAGGGGATGCCCCATCGCCAACCAAATATATGGTGTTCCCTTGCTCGCTGGTCAGCAAAACAGAGTGACCGTTGGGCAACTCTCTCATGAGCGGATATCCGGGATGGTTGTATCTGTCCTGCCAGGAAAAATCATGCAGCAGTGTTGTATCTGGTTTCTCTGAAGACGGATTGATCTTCCATGAACGAATCCGGCGATCTCGCCACCACCACTCGTTGACGATGGCCAATTGTTCGTTTCCCCATAAAACATTATAGTAACGCAATTGCAGCGATACCAATAATCGAGGTTCTCCTGAGAATGGATCGTTTAACGTGTAAATATTATCCCGTATTTCCGCTTCCGCCTTTGGGTCTCCGCCGTCCTGCGCTTCCACCCAGCATAAAGCTGCCGGCTCATTTGACAGCCATTCGAAAGACCGCGGACCGGTTGGCACAGCTCCGAAACCAATTGGTACTTCCTCGGCGAGAGGCAGATCGGCAATCTGCTTCACCACGTTGCCTTCCAAGTCCCATACTTCGACAGAGTGAGGGAAACGATAGGCTGGCACCAGATAAGAAAATGGCCGGTGAACCGTTTCCACGAGAATATACAATCCATTCGGCGACGGTTCTATTCTCCGAATGATGCCGGTTTTCCCAATTTGTTTTCCTTTGCCATCGATCATAACTCTGAATATCTGGACCGTAAAATGATGTTCAAAAAGTTTCTCGTCATGAGCATTTTTCAGTAAATCTTGATAGGTGCGCGCGGGTGCTTTTTTCCCACTTGTTTCTTGGATGACAGGCGCACTGGGCACACCTGACTCAACAGGCGCTTTGCCGATATCATCCGGCATGATTTTGCAGATGATGGTTTGATTATCCGGAAGCCATTCAAATGCCGAGCGGTATGCACTGTTGATCTTGTCGGCAACGAGCTTCTTGGCTGTTTTAGCGGATACATCGATGACCCATAAATCTTGACCATTTTCTCTCGAATTGATGAAGGCGATATGATTTCCATCCGGTGACCACCTGATGTTGCGAATTTTCGCCTTTTCCGGCAATCCTCTTATTTCAAATTCTTTTCCGTCTTTGATATCCAACAGCTTTAGACCCGTCACATAGCGGCCGCGGCTTGGCCCACGATTTTTAGGGTTCATCCTGATTCCAGCCAGACGAAGTTCCGGCTGAGCCAATTCTTCGATAGCAATGAGATTTGGATATTCTTGGATTAACATCCACTTCTGCGTTGGATCAATGCTGACATAGGGAGTCGGTGGCGCGTCAATGAGATCAGCGATCGCCTTCGGCGGTGTTTGATACTTTTGGGTGCTCGATGATTGGGCAGATAATTCACTCCACGGCAAACAAATGATAATGGCCGAAAGCATCAGGGAACACATGATCACGGAAATATGCCTTCTAAATGTCGCAATGCACAACATGATACATCCTCCTCTTCCAGCAGTAGGAAAATACATGTATGGGACATCCCACCTTCATTTCTTTCCGGACATACAGCAGGTCCATCCAAGATAGCGAATTGACAACAGCCAATGGCTTTCCGTGAGCCATCTCAAAAGATCTCACGAAGTCAGTGAGCGGTACGTTACCTTGCTATATACTAAATGGCGTGGGCAAGCGGACAGTACGCACTCAATATTAGCATTTCTGGGGAAGTTTGCAATCGCGTCCAGAGGTGGAAAATCTGAGCATTCGGAAATACTAGAACACCCCGCTCGAGGCTGGAAGTTCCTCCGACGGCGGGGCACGCGTCGGCTTTCACTCGCTCAACGCTACTCCGAGGGCATGCACGCATGCATTGAGAATTGCCCATTCATCACCGTGCCAATTGCACACACGCATGCGCTGGTTGTTGTTTATTTGAAGCGTTGAGTTCCTTTAGATCAGGTCAATGTAGCCGCATGGACATACTTCCATGCACTTGTCGCACCCGTTGCACTTGTTTATGTCGAACATGAAGGCCTCGCCCTTCACCCGTGGCTTGATGACGGCTTGTTCCTGACATAAGATCCAACACTCTTCACAACCGAAGCAATAACCGCAGCTCATGCAGCGTTTGGCTTCCTGGACGGCTTGTTCGGGTGTAAGGCCCTTGTTGACTTCGGCGAACATTTGCGCCAATCGCTCCTCGATTGCGAGAGATTCCGCCTCCAGCCGGTCTGCTTTCGGGTACCAGTCCATACGCAGGCGCTTGGTTGTGATGGCCGGCAGATCTCCAGGTATCGGGGGCTCCAGGCCGCGAAGCTTGAAGTCAATTGCAATCGCCGCCCCACGTCCCTGGCCGATGGCCGTGCTGGCAAGGGCCAGGTTCACTGCATCCCCGCCGGCGTAAATGCCCTCCTCCTTGAGCAAGGCGCCGTGGTCGTCTATCTTGAACCAGTCGCGCCCGTCTATAAGGGACTCGAAGCCGGTGAAATCCGGTTCCTGACTGATCGCCGCGATGACGGTCGTTGCCGGAATCTCGAATTCGGATCCATCTATGGGAACGGGGCGCCGCCTCCCTGACTCATCGGGCTCGCCAAGCTCCATGCGGATGCACTTCATGTTGGTGATCCGGTTGTTTTCCTTTACGAATCCCGCGGGTGCCGCCAGGTACTCCAGCTTGATCCCTTCTTTCTGCGCTTCTTCGATTTCCTCGTCGATTGCGGGCATCTCATTGATCGTGCGACGGTACACGATGGAGGTGGTCGCCCCCAGCCGCCTGCAGATTCTGGCGGCGTCAATGGCCGTATCGCCGCCTCCCACCACGATCACATTGTCTCCGACGTCGATTGTCTCGCCGTGATGGATGCGGTTGAGGAATTCCACACCAGAAAGAACGTTTTCGGCGTCTTCACCTTCCACTCCCAGCAGCTTGCCTTTGTGCGCACCGATGCTGAGGAAGACGGCCTGGTAATCCCGGCGGAGGTCGTCGAGCGGGATATCCGTCCCGATGCGAGTGTTGCATTTCAGTTCCACGCCGAAATCGAGGATCCGCTGAATCTCGCGATCGAGGATATCCTCCGGAAGCCTGTACCGAGGAATGCCCCACAGAAGCATCCCACCGGGTTTCTCTGTGGCTTCGAAAACGGTTACGGAATAGCCCATGCGGGTTAGCTGATAAGCGCAGGTCAATCCCGCGGGGCCGGCGCCAACGACGGCAATTTTCTCCAGGCGCTTCTCTTCCGTCAGCTTTTTGAACGTGAGGCCTTTCTCCAATCCGTAATCGCCGATCGTTCGTTCGATTTTATTGACACCCACAGCGCCATCCAGTTCGATGCGATTGCATCCGCTCTCGCAAGGATGTGGGCAGATGCGCCCGCATACGGCGGGAAAAGGACTGGTTTCCGTGTAAATGTGCCACGCCTCCTCCAGCGCCTGGTCCTGAGTCTTGCCAAACTTTTCGGCCTGCGCAAGCGTCGTCACGAACCTGCGGACCTGGTTACCGGCCGGGCAGGAGTCCATGCATCCAGGCAGCTTGGGAGCCTGAATCGGTCTCTTACCCGAATCCACATGTGCCGCACCACTCCCCCTCGAGGCGAACGACTTCTTCTTTTTCTTTACTACTTTTTTAACCACGACAATCCTCTTTGTGTTTAAGCTCCACCGGACGGCACAATATCGATGGGTTCGATTGCCGGATGGTTCTTGGTGAATGTGCCTGCTGGGCAGGTGAAACAGACGCCTTCTCGTTCGGCCCTCCAGCCGTAGCTACCCGCTCGGCAGAGCGACCGGTTCCGTGTCTACCCAAAGGTGGAGGTTGAGCTGCGCCTAACCCTCCTCCTCAGGCAGTTCGACGTAACTGCTTCCCTTGTAAGTGTATACACATCTGCCAGATTCGACTAGCAGGCGGACGGCTTCCTTGCACGTACTCCTACTGCACTCGCTGCCGAAGCGCTCCATCATCTCTTGGGTGAGTTCCCGTGCTGTGTACTTCTTCCTGCCTTTGTACTCCTTGACCAACTCATACATGGCATCTGCAATTTGCTCGATGCTCACTGCCATCTGTGCTCCTCTCACGTAGCAAGTTCCTCTCCCAACCCCCTTATTCTTCCCCACCAAGTCCCAATTACCCTTTACTCGCATTGTAATAAGTTGATGGTTTCTGTCAAGTCCTTAACGAATTTCTTAGGCCTGCGCTCCCTCTGTCTTGACCCAGCCAACGCAGTTTGATACCTTCTTGCCCTGCGGAATGGTGGAATCCAAAGAGCAAAGAATCGGCCGGCGGTTGTTCAATGGAGAAGGAAGATATGGGCTTGCAGCATCTGTTTCCCTCGATGCTGAAGCTCGATGGGGCGAAAGTGATAGTGATCGGCGGAGGAGCCGTGGCCGAGCGAAAGGTCCGGTCGCTGCTCGAATGCGGGGCGTCCGTAACGGTCATCGCCCCCACGCTGACGAAGAGCTTGTCCCGGCTCGCTGCTGAAAAGCGCCTGACCCATTTCGCGCGATCGTTTCGTTCGGGAGACCTAACAGGCGCTGCACTCGCTTTTGCCGCCATCGATGACATCCGTGTCAACGCCGCTGTGGCTGAGGAAGCCGGACGCCTGAACGTACTCGTTAACGTTGTCGACCAGCCGGCCTTGTGTACTTTCATTGTGCCTGCTGTTACAAGGCAGGGCCGGCTGACCATTGCCGTCTCTACCGGCGGCGTTAGTCCTGCGTGGGCGCGGCGCATAAAAGAGCACATGAGCAGCGAGTTCGGTAAAGAATACGCGCGTTTGCTCGATGCCTTGGCCACAGTCCGCAGGCGCTGTCTGAAGGATATTACCGATCCTGCCAGACGCAGGAGATTTCTCCAACAACTGGCCGATGATTCATTACTTGAATTGGCGCGTTCCAAGGAAGTGAAAGCGCTCGAGGCGGAAATCTTGGAGCGTCTCGAACGATGGTCTGAAGATGCTCGAGCCGATCCACCCGGTTGAACCACGGATGAACGCGGCGGTATAACTGGCGCTAGAGCGATGAAGCGAGCAAGGAGGGACAGGGGGTATAGCAATGACACCACAAGGTAGGGTTTTCCTGGTCGGAGCGGGGCCAGGTGACCCGGAACTCATCACACTTCGAGGAGTGCGCGCACTGCAGCAAGCGGATATCGTGCTGTATGATCGCCTCGTTTCCAAGGAGATTCTGGGGCACGCGCAGCCGGATGCAGAGCTTGTCTATGTGGGCAAGCGCTGCGGCAGCCACTCTGTTCCGCAGGAAGAAATCAACAGGAGGCTCGTCGATTATGCGAGGCGCGGCAAGCACGTCGTTCGACTCAAGAACGGCGATCCGTTCGTATTCGGGCGAGGTGGAGAAGAAGCTGACGCCTTGGCAGAGGCAGGCATTCCCTTTGAAGTGATACCTGGAGTAACGGCCGCCGTGGCCGCAGGTGCCTGCTGCGGCCTGCCGTTGACGAAGCGGAGCGTGAGTTCATGCGTGACCTTGGTAACGGGACATGAGGACCCGACGAAAGACCAGTCGGATATAAATTGGGCCGCGCTCGCTTGTACGAAAGGCACCATCGTGATCTATATGGCCATGGCACATCTGCAGCAGGTCGTCACGAGACTGATCGATTCGGGTCTCCCTGCTGACACTCCGGCAGCTGTAATTAGCAAGGCGACAATGCCCGACCAAGTATGCCTCGCTGCTCCACTGGAGGAACTGCCACCACTAGTGCAAGAGCGCGGTGTGACCCCGCCCTCCGTCGTCATCATCGGGAAGGTCGTCCAGATTGAACCACAACGTTAACGAATCGACTGGATTTGGTGGTTAAGCCCCTTTAACAAAGGAGTGACACATGTCGATCAAGGAGTATCAGGAGAAAATAGCGGCCAACATGCGCAATTGGCAGAAGATCGAAAATTCAGGAATTGCTTCGACCAACCGTATCATCGAGAAGACCCGGAATCCGGTAGTGCGCATGGTCATGGAGATCATTCAGCGCGATTCAGAAATGCACCACCGCGTCCAGGAGCTGATCGCCGAGAGCCTGGAAGCAACAACGGTAACTCTGAGTCCTGATGAGCTAGCGGCTGTATGGGGTATGATCGAGGAACACGTCAAGCTCGAACGGTCCACCATCGAACTGGCTAAAAACAGCCTGGAAGAGACCGAAAAGGCCAAGGGCATGCTCGTGCAGCATTATCTGCTCGAGTACCTGCTGAAAGACGAGGAAAAACACGAAGAAATCCTCGCGAATCTCGATAAGATCAAAGGCGGGATGTACCCATACGCTTGAGCGTTTGGCGAGAAAACCCGGAGATTCCGTTTGCGCGGCGCGCCTCATGGGGAAACTCACGAGCTGCTTATCTTCTTTCCATTTGAAATGGATCCATTCGAAGCGGGCGCGATGTCCGTTTGCAAAGAAGCGTCCCGCAGTATTCTCACCATGGACTCGTCAGCCTGAGCCAGGAAAGCTTCAACGGCTTCCGTACCAACTTCGTAAGCGACTCCCCTCAACCCGGCGGTCGGGAGGTGGGCGAAACGCCTGGCTAATGTCTCTGCCCAGCGTCGAACGGCCTCCCGCTCATTCTCTTTGAGACCTGAAAGCTCCTTGCGGAACAAGCGCTCAACGCCTTCGAGCGCTGTGTGCCTGTACCGGCGCTGCACGGCCGCAAAGAGTGGCGCGAGAATCCGATCCACCAGGCGCCTGCGCAAGCCGAGGAGGGCGTCATCCACGATCGCCCTGGCATCCGCCGCTTCCAGCAAGCGTCTCTCACGGTTTCGCTCTGCCTCTGCAAGCACCTCCTCCATGCCAATACGATTCAAGCCCGCCTTATCGGCATCATTGGGAGAAACATCCGGGGGGATGGACAAGTCGATAATAAGGGGTGGCTCACCCGAAGGCGCGCGGGCAGCTAACCGCTCGAGGTCCTGATGCTCCAGGATGCCGTCGGGAGAACCCGTCGCCAAGAGGACGACTTCGACGGATTCAGGCCGAGCGCGAAACTCATCGAGCGTGCGGGCTTCCCCGCCGATCTCGCCGGCCAGCGCTTCGGCGCGCTCGAGCGTTCGGTTGACTACGTAGACAACCGTGTGATTCTCGCTGACAGCGCGAGCGCAGCGCTCCGTCATTGCGGACACGCCGATTACCGCAACCGGGCCCGGCGTGCGTCGCAATCGGTTGCGTACGTGATCCAAAGCGATTTCCGCGAGCGACTGTCTGCCCTCACCGATGGTGGACCGGCTGTGGACACGGCGCGCTACTTTGAAGGCCTCTTCAAACAGAAGATCGAGGCGAGGACCCGTGAGGCCAAGTTTGCGCGAGAGCTCGAAAGAGTCCCGCACTTGGCCGCTGATTTCGGGCTCCCCCACTCGCGCGGAGTCGAGACTCGAGGCAACCAGGAACAGGTGCTCGGCGGCCTTCTCTCCCACCCAAACTTCGAATGCACGTTCCGCTTCGCCGGGCTCCGGCTCGCGTCCCACGAGCGCTTCGAAAAAGATAGCGCGGTAGTCCGCAACAGCCGTCTCACCGTCGTTTACAAACGTCAATTCTACCCGGTTGCACGTGGCGAGATAGACGAGCTCATCCACCCTGTTCCGCCGCGCGAAACGCTGAAGCCAATCTGAACGCTTTTCCAATGGAACCGTGAAACCAGCCAGTGCTTGAGGTCCGCCATTTCGCCAGGAGATCCCGGTCACTCCAATCCTATCCATTACTTCCCTTCCGGTTTCTACTCATATCGCCTTCTCCCTATCCGCCCTTTGTCGTGCTGGAGCTTGGGTGAGGCTTTGTATGCAGGTTACCACTCGCCCGATGAAAAGTCGATTTGGACTCGCAGGTGAGCAGCTAAGATTACTGGTGTGGTAATGAGTGGCGGTCCGAATAGTGAGGGAACCTCGTCCGCTTCAATCGCCATACGAAGCGCCGTAGAAAACCAGCGCTTCGCGAAATTATAGGGCGGATTCGAGAATGCATCAAGCGCATTTCCCATGACGTGCTGCGCCTGGCAGCATCATTCTGTTTGGCGAGTACCTTGCTTCACCCATGCTCTTGTTTGGGTATGACTTCCATTTGTCTCACTCATCCAGCTTCTGCTGATCGAATAACGGAGTGGCAACCGAACGTCGTCCGTTCCCTGCGATCAACGCCTCATCGCCCGGCACCATGCGTTCAGCCGGCCCTTGAATGTTCCATTTTGCTTCATATTGTATGTCTCATTTCGTGTTATTTAGGGTTGACATCCCGGTCCTAATTCTCTAAGATTCTCAAAAATAAGATATTCCGATTCACAGAAGCGCCGAATCGGTACGAACGAGGAAGTATTAGTGAGCTCACCGTTTGACATACGGATTGAAGGTCTCTTCTCATCGTCCATCGAGCTGGCTCGCCTCCTGGATGAAATCCCTCTAGGCGTTCTATTATTAGACCGGCACTCGAAAATTCTAATGATGAATCCCGCCATGGAGGCCCTGACGGGTTACCGCCTGGAGGAAACTCTGGGGCTTCCCTGCTGCGATGTCCTCCGCAGCAACTTCTGTCCGATGACATGCCCGGCTCAAGAGGAGCTGAAAGGCGGTAAGCCTATCTGCCTCGAAGGAGACATCATCAACCGCGACCGCCATAAGATTTCCATCCGTTTGACTTCGGCTCCAATTAAGGACGCGTCTGGTCGCATCTTGGGTTTCATCGAAACCCTGGAGGACTTGCGCCTGCTTCAGCAGCTGGATAAAGACCTGGGTACGGCATTTGGCTTCGGGCCTCTCCTCGGTCGCAGCCCAAAAATGGAGGAGATCTTCAAGATATTGCCGGCGATCGCGCGTACGGATTCTTCGGTGTTGATAACGGGCGAAACGGGAACAGGCAAGGATGTGCTGGCGGAAGCCATTCACCAAGCTTCGGACCGCGCTCGTCATCCCTTCATCAAAGTCAATTGCGGCGCATTGCCGGAGACACTGCTGGAGTCGGAGCTCTTTGGTCACAAGAAAGGAGCGTTCACAGGCGCTGTCGCCGATAAACCGGGGCGTCTTCGCCTGGCTCACAACGGCACCTTGTATTTGACTGAAATCGGTGACCTGCCTCTGCCTCTCCAAGTGAAACTCCTCACCTTCCTGGATGATAAAGTGGTGTTCCCGCTGGGAAGCACCAAAGGTTTTCAAGCCGATGTGCGTATCATCGCCGCCACGCATCGAGATCTGGAAAGAATGGTGCTGGAGGGACGGTTCCGGGAGGATCTTCTCTTCCGGTTGAAAGTCGTTCAACTGCACCTGCCTCCTCTAAGGGAGAGAGACGGGGATCTGAGCTTGATCATGGATCACTTTCTGGCTCTGTTCTCATCTCGATTCGGGAAAAAGGTCAGCGGTTTCTCAGACGAAGTCCGCCAGAAATTACTCAGCTATTCTTACCCAGGGAATGTGCGGGAGCTCAGAAATGTCGTGGAGTATTCCGTGAACATCTGCCAGGAAGAACAGATCAAACCAAAGCATCTCCCTACATACTTATTCGAGCTCGGGAGCGAAAGGCTCGAGAAAGACACTTCCTCTCAGCGTATTCAACCGGCAGTGCTCAGCGCTCCCCACGAAAAGACGGCCGGAACGAACTGGACATCCATCGAACGACAGCTCATTATCGATGCCTTGATAAAAGCCAAGGGACGCAAAAGCAAGGCGGCAGAGATTCTGGGATGGGGGAGAAGCACCCTGTGGAGAAAAATGAAGCAGCACGGACTCGAGGCGTGAACTCTAATATAAATATAAAGCTAAACTGCAGGAAGATGGGTTTACGTGGCGCATAAGGTTCTTATAACGATCCAGGAAAACCATATCGCTCCCAGGTTCGATTTGACCACGGAGGTAGTGATGGCTACGCTGGGAGATGGCGGCGATATGGAAAACCAGAGGACGGTCGTTCTACCGCACGCGTCGCCGGAAGACCTGTGCCATTTGATCTTGTCCGAAGGTGTTGGAACCGTAATCTGCAACGGCATTGAAGAGGAATACTATCAATATCTGACTTGGAAAAAAATTGCAGTCATGGATTTTGTCATGGGGCCCTGGGCCCGTGCTCTGGAACAACACCAGCGCGGAGAGCTCCAGCCTGGAGCAATTCTTTTCGAATCCCAGGAGAGGACGCCAAATGTTTAAAATAAAACTGAAAGGGCTTCGCTCCATCTATAGGGACTTCGTGCGTTTTCCCGATTACGAAGAATCTCCCCTCCGTTACAGGCGCCTCCGGCGCAACATGATCATCCTCATGCTTCTCGTGACCGTGCTGCCACTGATATCGATGGGCATCATCAACCATTACCAGTACCTGAACACATTAAAGAAAGAAATCATCCACCCCATGCAGGTGCTGGTGGCTGATAAAAAGCGCTCCTTCGAGCTCTTTCTGGCCGAACGCCTCTCAGCGGTGAGCTTCGTTGCATCGGCCTACAGCTTCGAAGATCTCGTCGACGAAAACACGCTCAACCGTATCTTCCGGGTGATGAAGACGGAGTTTGGGGGATTCGTGGACCTCGGACTGTGTACCAATGAAGGTCTCCAGGTGAGCTACGTAGGTCCATACGACTTGAAGGGAAAACAATACGCCGATCAGGAATGGTTTCAGGAATTGCAGGTCCGTGACGCTCATATCAGCGATGTCTTCATGGGGTACCGCAAGTTTCCCCACTTCGTAATTGCAATCAAACATATCAGCGAGACACATGGTGCCTGGATCCTGCGTGCAACCATCGATACGGAGAAGTTCAACAACCTAGTTATCTCATCGGGGCTCGATGCGGAGAGCGACGCATTTGTGGTCAACCAGGAGGGAGTTCTTCAGACTCCTTCCAAATTCTATGGGGACGTTTTGGAGAAGTTGCCCATGTCCATTCCTCCAATCAGCTTCGAACCTACTGTAATAGAAAGATCAGATCCAAAAGGTAAGGAGATCCTGCTGGCTTATGCCCACTTCACGTCACCGCACCATATTCTCATGGTGATCAAACCGCGCACCGATGTGCTGAAAGCCTGGTACGCTTTGAAGAGCGAGCTCCTGCTCCTGCTTCTAGGTGGCGTGCTGGTCATTTTTCTCGTGGTATATAGACTCACCGGCGTACTGGTAAAGCAGATCGAGGCATCGGATCAGAAGAGAACCCAGGTATTTCATGAAATGGAATACACGAACAAATTAGCCTCCATTGGAAGGCTCGCTGCAGGCGTGGCCCACGAAGTAAACAATCCCATGTCCATCATCGGTCAGAAGGCCGGACTTATGAAGGATCTCATCGATCTGGATCCAAGCCTTCCCCAGAGGGAGAAATTTCTGCCGATCGTTAACTCGATCATCCAATCGGTGGAGCGATGCCGGGTCATCACCCATCGGCTTCTGGGCTTCGCGCGGCGTATGGACGTACAGATCCTTGTCATCGATATCAATGAAATTATCAAGGAGGTAATCGCCTTCCTGGAGAAGGAAGCCATCCACCGCAACATTAAAATGGAACTGAAACTCTCTGAAAACCTGCCGCCTATCCCCTCGGACCAGGGCCAACTGCAGCAGGTTCTGTTGAACATCTTGAACAACGCCTACGAGGCAGTGGACGACGGTGGACAGGTCAGTATCAGCAGCTGGGATCACGATCAGGATACTATTGGAATCTCCATTCAAGACAATGGCTCCGGCATGTCCCAAGAAACGCTGGCGCACATTTTTGAACCCTTCTACACGACCAAGAAGGGATGGGGCACGGGTCTGGGCCTTTCGATAACATACGGAATCGTCAAGAAATTGGGGGGATCCATCGAGGTTCAGAGCCAGAAAGGTTCCGGCACTACTTTCACCGTATATCTCCCCAAAAAAGGCGTGCACGGCGAGGAAATTAAAAATGGAAAACTGGAAAGTACTTTTGGTTGATGACGAGGAAGACTTTGTCACTACGTTGGCCGAGCGGTTAAAGCTGCGAGGAATCTCCGCAATCATCGCCACCACGGGTGATGAGGCGCTGGAGCTCATTGAAACCGATCTGCCCCAGATCGTTGTTCTGGACCTGATCATGCCCGGCTTGAGCGGGCTTGAAACCTTGAAACAGATCAAAAGCATTCGTCCGGCAGTGCAGGTAATCCTGTTGACCGGTCGAGGTTCCACAAAGGAAGGAATCGATGGCATGCGCCTGGGCGCGTACGACTACCTCATGAAGCCCATCCAGATCGAGGAACTGATTGAAAAGATAAACGAAGCTGCCAACGCCGAGGCTTCGGAAGGAGAGGGGGAACAGAAGTAAAAGCATGAATCGAGATGAAATCGCATTCATGGGAAGGATGACGGCCAGGATGACCCACGAGATCAGAAACATACTGGCCATCCTCAAGGAATCCTCTGGATTGATATCGGACATTCTCTCCTTGAACAAGGACAGCTCCTTCCCGCATCGGGAAAAGATGGAGAGTTCGCTTTCGAGAATTCAGGCCCAGATTCCCCGAGGCATGGATCTCCTCACTCAATTCAATCGGCTGGCCCACAGCGTGGACGAATCCGACGTCCAGATAGAAATCAACGACTTTCTGGATCATGTTATCACACTTATGGAATGCTTTGCTCGCTTGAAAAAAGTGGAGCTGAAGATTCTGCCCGCTGATGCTCCCATTTCTTTCAAGACCGATCCCTTCCCCTTCCATTGGATGATTGCTTCATGCATCGATTACGTTCTCCGTGAAGCACCGGAAGGGAGCGCAATAAAAATAAGCACCCGAAAAGAAAAAAAGAATCTCAAGGTTCATATATCAATCGGTGCGAACGATGAGAAAGAAATCACGTCTTCTGACATCAAGGATACACTCCCACAAGAGCTGGCATATTTGGAGCCCTCCCTCAAGGCACTCAGATCCCGCATCTTCGTCATCGATGCCCTCGAATCGAAGGGCATCCTTGTTGACATCGAAATCTGATAATTTATATAGATTGTTTCATATCGGGTCATTTAGTACCAGCGCGATGTTGCATATTGTTTCATTTCTTTTGAGGAACCAGTCATCTCGTTCCTAACTCCATATTTATCAACGAATTTTACTTGGCACGCTCTTTGCGTTAAATATTGAACGAATTCGCCGGTTTGACGAGCGTGGGCATGCGCTCGATATTCGCCAAACTTGAAAAAGCCCTCGCTGTCGTCTCTCTTGCCGCGGTTGGTGAACACGAAACCGCTTTTCTTTAATCACGTGATGTCCGATACTCGGCATTGCGTATAACAGAAATGGAATTTTCAACAAGACCTACTGTTTTACTGCTCGACCACAACAGTCTTTCACGACGCAGCCTCTCTTCTCATTTGCAAAAGAAGGGCTGCTTTGTTATAGAGACCGAGCAACCAACGGGGACTTTACAAGCGCTGCGTGAACGAGAAGTCGACGTCGTCCTTATGAGCTTGACGACCACGAAAGAAGAATCAACGATCACTCTTTTGAGGATCAAAGAGATCCGCCCAACATCGGAAATTATTTTAATGACCAGCCCCATGGAGATTGCCCTTTCCATACAATGTATGAAATTGGGTGCTTTCGATGACCTTTTGGTGCCCATCGATTTGAACACGCTATTATCCCGAATAAGAGCTGCATGTGAGAAGAAACAAGAAAAAGACAGGATAAAAACCGCCAGCGCGGAACCGCTGGGAAGCGAGCAAGAGCGGAAAGAGATGATCTCAGGGGGACAAGATCAAAATCGAGACAGCCATCAATAAATCGCCCAGCCAAAGGAGATAGACTATGCAGAAATTCAAAGTGCTGCTTGTGGATGATGAAGCGGAGTTCGTCAAAACCCTCTCCGAACGGCTCCAGATGCGAGATATGGATTCAGACCTTGCTTTGAACGGCGAAGAGGCTCTCAAGATCGTTTCGGGTGAGGAACCGGACGTGATGGTTCTCGACCTGAAGATGCCGGGCATCGACGGAATGGAGGTCCTCCGCCGAGTCCGGAAGGCCTTTCCCAAGGTTCAGGTTATCATTCTAACGGGACACGGATCGAAAAAGGACGAGGAGCAAGCGAAACAGCTGGGCGCCTATGCATACCTGCAAAAACCGGTGGACATTGACCATCTGGTAAAGGTTATGAAGAACGCTTTCCAAAAGAAATTGGAAACCGCAATGATGGCCGCAACGTTTGCAGAAGCTGGAGAGTTCGATACAGCCCGCCAGATCATGGCGGAAGAGGAAAAGAAAGGCAAGAAAAAGAAATGATAGGAGTATATCACAGGTTCTTGGCCATTGACGAAAGAGAGTCATTACATGGGGACTGATGTGAAAATCCGAGTGCTCGTGGTGGATGACGAGAAGGAATTTGTCGAAGCGTTGAGCCAGCGCCTCAAGCTTCGGAACTTCGAAGTCCTAACAGCCTTCGATGGAGATGAAGCGATATCCTGCGTGAAGGACAAGGACTTGGATGTTGTCGTTCTCGACGTCCGGATGCCGGGACGAGACGGCATCGGAATTCTCAGCGAAATAAAACAAACCAAGCCTCTGGTTGAAGTCATCATGCTGACCGGCCACGCCACGGTGCCAGCTGCTATCGAAGGTATGAAATTAGGAGCGTTCGACTTCCTCTTGAAGCCCACCGAGACGGACGATCTCGTAACGAAGATACAAAATGCCTACAATCGGAAGGCAGAGCACGAGGAAAGGATCCGGAAAGCCGAAATCAACGGGATCATGAAAAGACGAGGGTGGTAAAAACCCATCCCACTCAGTTGGAGGATTGAAGCGTGAAATCTGGAAGTATCCAGGACCTGATGATTCGCCTCGAAAACTATGCCACCGTGAGCCAGGAGGCCACGCTTCTCGAGGCGGTAATAGCTTTGGAAAAAGCGCATGAAAGGCAACACCATGATCGTTACCGTCATCGAGCCGTGCTGGTCCGCGATAATGACGATCGAATAGTTGGCAAGCTGAGCATGCTGGATGTCTTGAGAGCTCTCGAGCCTCGTTATAGAGAAATCACCGACTTTAGCCACTCAATGCGCTTCGGTTTCAGCACAGGCTTTATCAAATCCATGGTCAAGAAATACGACCTCTGGCAGAAACCCTTGGACGACTTGTGCCGGAAGGCAGCGCAGATCAACGTAAAAAATATCATGTATACCCCGGCGGAGGGAGAATATGTCCGGATTGACGCCACTCTTGATGAAGCTGTTCACCAGCTGGTAGTAGGGCATCACCAGTCATTGCTGGTGATCGATGACGAGAAAAATGTCGTTGGCATTCTGCGGCTCACGGACGTGTTTTCAGAAGTTTGCAATTTGATCAAGGCCAGCCAGCCTTGATTCCCCCGCTCTCTGATTTTTCTAAACAGATACAACAGAAGTTACTCAGGGCTCTGAGGAAAATCCAAGGATGAACGCGACAACATTCCAAGATGAAAAAATAGCGGCCGACCGGCGACGCACTTTCTTCATGCTGTTGGGACTCGTCCTTTTTTCGAGCGTCTATTTCTCGCCTCAATGGCCCGATGCCGTGGATCCCGTCGGCAAACATTTCCCCCTGACCCGGGAGGCTAAGGGCGCCCTGGCGATCTTCCTGCTGGCCGGAGTCTGGTGGGTTTTCGAAGTCGTTCCCATTGGGGTGACTAGTCTAGCGATCGGGACGATGCAGGCTCTTTTCACGGTTCGAGCTGCAAAGTATGCCTTCAAGGACTTCATGGACCCATCGGTCGTGTTCATCTTTGCATCGATCGTCATCGGCCTCGTCTTCACCAAGACTGGACTGACCCGGAGGGTTGCCTACAAGATGCTGGTCCTTGTGGGTGAGAAGACGAGCATGATATATCTGGGCTGCTTCATTGTCACTGCGGCCTTGACCTTGTTTATGGCGCATACAGCCGTTGCCGCAACAATCTATCCCCTCCTCCTGGCTGTCTATTCCCTTTATGGAGAACGAGACAAACCCACGAAATTCGGGAAGGGCCTTTTCATCGGCATGGCTTACGTGGCTGGTGCCGGAAGCATCATCACGCTGTTGGGCGCGGCCCGGGGTGCGGTGGCCATCAGCTTCTTCAAAGAGATCGCCGGCCGGGAGATCGGTTTCTTCCAATTGAGCTATTACATGTTCCCTGTGGGCGCGCTCATGGTATTCATACTGTGGGCATATTTCTTGATCGTTCTTAGACCAGAAAAGAAAGTCATTCCCGGTCTCAGAGAAAAAGCGCAACAGCTCAACGCGAGTCTAGGAAAGATTACCCGGGAGGAGATTCTCGCTACAGTTGTCGTTTTCGCCATGCTCGCTACTATGTCACTGAGGTCCTTTGTCCCGGCGTTGCAAGCCGTGGATAAGAGCGCCATCATCCTGGTTTCAACGGTGCTGTTCTTCCTATTCAGGATACTGGACATCAATGATCTGGAGCAGATCCCCTGGAACATTATCCTGCTTTTCGGTGGGGCCATGAGCATCGGTTACTGCCTCTATGAAACCGGTGCCGCCCAATGGCTGGCCGTCAAGTGGCTGTGTATGTTCGAAGATGCACATTGGTTCGTGTTCGTCATGGCGTTGGCCTTTTTCGTTTTGATCATGACCAATTTCATAATGAACGTGGCTGCGATCTCCATCTCCATACCCGTGGCCCTCGTTCTCGCCCCTTATCTGGGTGTCGCGCCCGACGTCGTCCTTTTCGCCTCACTCGTCGTGGCTGGCATGCCTTTCCTCCTCCTCGTGGGTGCGGCGCCCAACGCCATTGCCTACGACTCCAAACAGTTCACGAGCGGAGAGTTCTTCGTTTACGGAATACCGGCGAGCCTGCTCGCCATGCTGGTGCTGGCATTCACCGTGCTCGTGCTCTGGCCGTTAATGGGCATGCCGGTGGTTTTATAGGTCAGACTTTTTGGATTAACTGTCAGACTTCTTGCAGCGTTATGTGAAGTGTCGATCCCGGAAATTCTGAAGGATCCTTCCCACGTTTTCCTGCGGCAGACAGTCTCCGCCAGGACTCATCTTGCAACGAAAAAGGTAGGATTCCACGCCAAGGTGACTCTGATTCTCCTGGCCGGCTTGACAGGGACTATTACTATCCTCGTGATTGTAGGTCGTCAAATTCTTTTAGACAACCGCTCCCCAAAATAAGAGACGATTCTCATCAATTTCGATTTAAAGTGGTGCGAAGCTCACCTCCTTATTTCCAAGATTTTGTTGTCTCCTCAATTTCAAGGTTTGCCTCTTGATGCGTTCCCTGCGTGTTAAAATTGTTCGCGCACGGCCGCTAAATACATCCGCAGGCGTAAGATTTTGTAGCGATTCATGAACCCGCTCGTGGTTGTAGTGATTGACATATCGCCGAAGTTCCTGCTCCAACTCCCATGGGACGTAGTAGTTCTGAACAGCGATGGCTGGCCCACTCTCAGCAACCTAAGGGATTACCTCTATTCTTACAGAGCCAGAAGGCGGGAGGCCCTTTGGTTGGATTCGGCTATCAGGGCCGTGGCTGTCCTCTGTTTCGGTGAACTGGGCAAAGTGGTGAATATCCAGTCCCACCAGTTTTTGCCTTGGATTCTCGATAAGAACGTAGTCCTCGAGCTCGATGCCCTGTCCGAGGTAGAAAAAACGTTCTTCATCGAGCTCTTACTTCTCTGGATTCATCATCACCGGCTTCAGGAACCGGATCGCGAGAAGCTTAAGCATGTCATTCTCATTGAAGAGGCGCATCATATTCTCCTTCGAAAAAAGCAGGAGATCGAGGGAACCGAAACGGTAGTGGATACCTTGATACGAGAGATTCGTGAGCTCGGCGAAGGGATCGTCGTCATTGACCAGCACCCGTCTCTGGTTTCCAGGCCTGCACTGGGTAATACGTATACGACGATATGCCTCAACCTGAAAGAAGCGACGGACGTTAGGGCAGCTTCGGACGCCATGCTACTGAAGGACGATCAGCGCGAATATTTAGGCCACCTCCCTGTTGGCCAGGGCATCGTCAAGCTGCAGGATCGATGGACCCGTCCATTCCTGGTTGATTTCCCGCGGTGAATCTTCTCTCTGGGAGGTCAAGTCCACGAACGGATCAGTCGAGTACTTCTCTCAAAAGGAACTAATGCGCCTCCGCGAACTACTGGATGTCGCCAGGTCCCACGGGATGAAATCATTCGTCGCCGTGCGGTTTCCCGGCCTCAGAGGCCTCTTTGAGGTCCTTGGCGTTTCCGACGCTTTGAGACTCAAGAAAGTGCGCCTCAAGGAGGGATTTTCATGAACTACAAAGAATTCCTGTGCAAAGCCTGCTTGAGCCGATGGTTGTTCTCGCCCGAAGAGCTCGAGAGGGTCACCCCTCTCTGCCCATACTGCAATATCCCTCTTGCCCGTGCCAACGAGAGAACGTGATTTCAATGGACGTGACTCGCCTGCGAAAATTCCTGGATCCGAGGAAATCCCCTCTCAGAACGGTGATTGCCCTCTTGTCCGCGAAGTATCTCACCGGAAACTGCGTATTTCGTCTATAGAAACTGTTCCTCCTCCACCGCCGCAGCAATAGTTCTGCGCTCGATTGGGGTACATATCCACGTACTCTTCGCAGATGACCTCGAGAATTTCCCGCGGCTCCTCAGTGAGGCGCCCAGTTCGAGTGATGTTGCATGGATCGTGATACGTTACCCTTCCTTTGATCTTTTCTTTTCTCAGGGGGATGTTCCCTGCAAGCAGCTGGGCGTGCGCGTACTCCATGCAGTTCACAACCTCGGGCGCATCCGGGCCGCAGAATGTCGGCACGAACCAGGCGCTGCGCGTAGCATGTCCGCACTCGCCTACTGGAATCTTTTTTCCTCTGAGACGCCTGACTTCCGCAACGACGTTGTTGACGATCCGTTCCATCATACGGTCGCTGTAGAACAGACCATAGTTGATCCCGTCGTAGTTGCCCGTGCCGATCGTCCATGAGCCTCCTGTCACGTGCATGACGGCTGCGTTTCCCATCAAGGTATCCGGCTCGAGCAGGTAGTCAGATACGGCCAGGAAGAAAACATATTCGGCTCCCTGCACGTCCATGGGGAACTTCACCGTACTAACATGGAAGATGTCCCGGAATTCTTCCTCGAGGAACTCACACGTGTCTTTGAGCGCCGGTACCGGAATAGCGGAGGTGTTCCCGACCCCCTCCAGTTGTTCGCGCGTCGCTGCCAGCAGCGCCTTGGGAATAACGTCGATTTCAGAAAGCAGCCACCGCGCCAGGTGGGTCACGAGTCCGTGGTCCACACCTATGGGGCAGGTATACTTGCAACGTCTGCAAGCCGTGCACCGGTAAAAGGCATCTGCCATCTCGTCGAGGTACTCATCGGTGAGCTCAAACCCGTTGGAGAGTCGTACCCTCAAAATCCATGATTTTGTGAAATACCGCCGGTAAATTCTGAACAAGAGTTCGGAGCGCTGACACGGAATGTCTTGAGTTTTCTCCGTGGATTGATACAGCTGGCAGCTGGCAGCACAACGACTGCATTTCGCGCTCAGACGGGTATACACATCCATTGCAAGGCCATAGTTTGAATGGTGCAGAACAGCGGCAAAGGCCCGAAGAAACTTTTGTGGGCGGTCTGTTAGCTCCAGCGCCTTTTTCTCTACGTAATAGGCGTATTTGTGATTCGTGCTCATGATCGATCCCATCAGGTATCGAATGAAGAGGCGCCGTTTGTCTTTTTGCCGAGGCGGCCCGTTCCAGGAACGAGCTCCCCGTTGATGAAACGCTCCAAGAGGTCCGCAATATTGCCTGAGACCCACGAGACGACATTGATTCCGGCCGCCCGGAGCAGGTCCTCGAAAACATCTTGCACACCACCGCAGATCAACGTATCCACGCCCTGATCGCGCAGCAGACGAACCCGGTCCAATTCCTCACGACTCTGGACCGTGAAATCCACCTGGTCCACCAGCCTGCCTCCTTTGATGGTGAAAATGGCAATGGTCGCCGAGTGCTCGAAACATGGCGCGACATCTTCAGCGAATCGGGGTATGGCCACCTTCATTCAGTTTACCTCGCACGATATGCAACGCAACTTCCAGACCAATAGAAATTCCGCCCGCAAGCGGCTGAACCGTAATAAGATAGGTTAATTCAGGAGATGGGGGCGTTACGGCAATTCGCTGCAACGCTGAAACGATTTTGCGTTTCACTGTTTCATAAATGAAACATTACGATGCGCATGATTCGCGTAGGAGGGTGTTGCGTGTCTGCAACCAACGTTAGTAGTTCTGGGAGGAAATGGAGTACTTCTTCATCTTGCGCCAGAGTGTGGTCCTGCTGATTCCAAGCTCTTTCGCTGTTTCTCCGATATGGCCGCCTGTGCGCGACAACGCGACCCGAATGGCATCGGCTTCAGCCAGCTTGAGTTTCGACTCACTGGGAGTGATTCCAGGCGACTCCATCGGTCGAGCTGTGGGCTTGAAATCCTCGGGTAAATGGCGCACATCGATCAATCGGTTGTGGCAGAGAACAAAAGCGTACTCGATAAGATTTTCCAGCTCCCGCACATTTCCCGGGAAATCGTGGCGCATGAATATCTCCATCACCGCAGGAGTGACGCCTGCAATATTCTTACTGCGCTTGATATTGAAGCGCTGGATAAAATGTTCGACCAGGTATGGAATATCCTCCCGCCGGTGTTTCAAGGGAGGGAGTGACAATCGCACTACTGCCAGGCGGAAGTACAGATCATCACGAAATTTGCCCTGGCTGACCAATTCCGCTAGTTTCTGGTTTGTGGCGGCTGCAACCCGAACGTTCGCTTTCAACGTGTTAACGCCTCCAAGCGGTTCATACTCGCACTCCTGGAGAACACGCAGTAGCTTCACCTGGGTCGGCGGCGGCAGTTCACTCACTTCATCAAAGAAAATAGTACCTCCTTCGGCCAGGGCCATGCGTCCGGGCTTGTCCCCCTTTGCATCGGTAAAAGCGCCCTGGACATAGCCGAAAAGCTCCGATTCAAAGAGATTGGCCGGCAACGTGCCGCAATTGACCACGACGCAGGGACGTTTCCGCCGCGGGCTTAGATTGTGTACAGCGCGTGCTAGAAGCTCCTTGCCCGAGCCGCTGGGACCTTCGATGAGCACGGTGGAGTCACTCTTGGCAACATCGGGCAGCAAGGCAAATATGTTTCTGAATGCCTTGCTCTTGCCGATAATATCTTCAAATGTATATTGGTGCGTTATCTCTTTTCTCAACTGCTCCAGCGCTGACAAGTCACGAAAAGTTTCCACGGCCCCGAGCAACGTACCGTTCGAATCGCGCAAGACTGCCGTGCTCAGAGTAATGGGAATCGATCGCCCCCTGCTGCTGAGAATCCTGGCGGGCAGATCGATGAGCTCGCGCCCTGTTTCCAGCGTCTGGCGCAACGCACAACCCCACTCACATATATCCGCGTGAAACACGTCCGAGCAGCGCTTGCCAATGGCTTCGGAGGCGGGGATACCGGTGATGCGCTCGGCGGCTCGATTGAAGGAGGTTATCTTCCAATCCTTGTCCACTGCGAAGACACCGTCGGCAATGGAATTGAGTATCATTTCCATGAATGGTTTTTCTTCCTCTGCACGAATCATCATTCACCTCCCGGCGGAACGGCTCAGGCTCTTTGTGCTGACCGAGTTTTTACTTTCTCTCATCGGCCAAACGCGCACAGCCGCAATGCGTTCTCAATAGAAAATTGTAGCCTGTTGCATTCTAACGCGCCCGATTACTCCGGGGATTGTTCCGTCCCTTGTTCGAAAGGGCAATATCTGTGCCGAGAATGAAACAGCTTCTGAATCTATTGTAACACATTGATAAGAAATGAATAAGCCTCATTTATAAAGTGGAAATGTTTCAGAGAATTGTTTCATTTATGAAATATCATTTGCCACAGGGCCGCAATGTGTTGCAGTCCATATTGACCGGGGAATCTGTAAACAGATATGATCCGAACTCATTACTTGGCCATTACTAGAAAGCTGTCATGAAAATCAGATCCTTCGAGTTCAACCTGAGAGAACTGGCCGGTTCCATGGGCGACTTCGGTACGCTCGTTCCGCTGGCGATCGGCTATTTTATGGTCTGTGGCATGAATCCGGCGGGACTGCTCGTCATGATGGGCCTCGCAAACATCGCTACCGGTCTTGCATACAGACTTCCAATGCCTATCGAGCCTATGAAGGTTCTGGCCGTAGTGGCCATCGCACAGCACTGGTCGCAAACGATGGTTTATGCAGCCGCTTTTGCGATGGGTTTTATCTGGCTGATCTTCGCGCTCACCGGTGTCATGGTGTGGGTGGCCAGGCTCACGCCCAATTCGGTGGTCTATGGCATTCAAGTTTCGTTAGGTGTGATGCTGGCGATCAAGGCCTTCGCGATGCTGTCGAGCTGGTGGATTCTCGGCGTTGTTTCCGTGTTGTTGGTTTTGCTTCTTCGAAACAACCGATATGCACCTGCGGCTGTTGTATTGATGATCCTCGGCATCGCCATCACAATCGCCAAAGGCGGGCTGCACATAATCAGCGGACCTGGAATCACTTTGCCGCCACTCACGAGATTCTCACTCGAGGAGATTTGGGAGACTCTCGTACTGGGAGGTTTTGCCCAGATTCCGCTTACCGCCACGAACGCGGTGATTGCTACAGCGGCTCTGATCAAAACCTACTGGCCGGACAGACAGGTGAGTGAGAGGAAACTCTCTTTGAGCCACGGGCTGATGAATTTGATCAGTCCCTTTTTCGGTGGGATGTCCATGTGTCACGGCGCCGGTGGGCTTGCAGGACAGTATTTCTTTGGAGCGCGCACAGGAGGAACAAACATCATCGAAGGGATCATGGAAATATCCTTGGGATTCTTTTTGGCTTCTTCAATTGCCGGCATTATGATGGCCTTTCCAATGGCCATCCTGGGCGCCATGATGTTGCTCGTCGGAATCGAGCTCGTGAAATTCGCAAGAAAAGTTCGCTTTGACAGAGACTTCCTCCCCTTCGCCGCGACGGTTGGTTTAGCTATCACCATGAATATGGCGTTCGGCTTTCTGGCCGGGCTCGCGGTGCACTATGCGACGCGGGCGATCTTCAAGATGAGAGATTGATATTATTATTGCAATATGGTATTGCTGCGAGAGTTGAACTCTGTTTTTTCTATTTGTTTTCTTCTCCAGAGAGGTGAAAAGGAGGCAATGAGATGAACGAAGGAACGGAATCAACTGCTCAGAAGTCCCGATGGAGCGACCTCTATTTAAAGGAAGATTGGTGGGCTATCTGGCTGGCAATAGGGATCATCCTAGTTGCATTGATTTTCTTTTTTAGCGGTTCAACGATAAAGCCGATAGCGGCAAAACCGCCCTTTTGGGAAGACACCAGCACAATAAAAGCGCACTTCGCTGATAAGTGGCCTTGGTACATCGCGCAGTTTGCGATGTGGCTCGTCATCTTCACGATCAGCATTAGAATCATGGGTCTCAGCGTCAAAAAGTATATCCCCGGTTTTCTTATTTTGTACATATTGGCTGCGTTGATCTTCGTCGCTTCCTCATGGAAGACCATGAAGGATTACAATATGGAGGCTCCCCTCGTCGCACTTCTCTTGGGGTTGATAGTGGGCAACATGCTCAAACTTCCGAAGTGGCTCGATACCTCGTTCCGAACGGAATATTACATCAAAACCGGGATCATCCTTCTGGGCGCGACATTGCCCCTCACGATTATCGTGCATGCCGGCCCCGTTGCGTTCCTGCAAGCCACCATCGTATCCGTATCCACTTTCCTCACTATCTTTCTAATCGGCACCTACATATTGAAGTTAGACCGCCGCTTCAGCGCTACAATGGGCGCGGGAGGATCGGTCTGCGGAGTATCCGCGTCAATCGCGGTGGGAGGAGCAGTAAAGGCAGAGAAGGACCATCTGGCCATCAGCATCTCCCTGGTCACCATCTGGGCTATCGTCATGATCTTCGTGCTCCCCTTTGTGTGCAAGGCTCTGAGGCTGAACCTGGGTGTTGCCGGCGCGTGGATCGGGACCTCGGAGTTCGCGGACGCAGCGGGATTTGCCGCAGTCCAGGCATTGAGTGACACAACTGATCAAGCCGTCCGTTCATTTACCCTGATGAAAGTCATCGGCCGTGACATTTGGATCGGGCTCTGGTCATTCGCATTGGCAATCATCTCAGTGGTCTACTGGGAGAGGAAAGGTGCCGTCGAAAAAAAGGTTTCTCCCATGGAGATTTGGTGGCGCTTCCCCAAGTTCGTTCTTGGCTTTTTTGCAGCGTCGATCATCATCTCCGTTATCTCCCTGCGTTATACTGGAGCTGAATTCAACGACGTACTCAAACCGGAGTTGATCGCTCCCATTAAAACCCTGCGCTCCTGGACATTCGTATTCACATTTCTCTGCATTGGTTTCACCACCCGCTTCCGGGAATTGGCAAGATTTGGATGGCAGCCTTTAGCTGCCTTCTCGTTGGGCGTTGCCGTGAACGTGCCACTGGGCTATATACTTTCAGCCATAATCTTTGCAAAATACTGGAAGGGTATTGCTGGGTAATCCCGAGGCTTTCAAAACGGAAATCCCGTGGCAACCCATCGATCGATAGCGGCGGCGGTACGAGCTTTTTGAAGCTGAAATCCCTTGAAGACGCTTCGATCGATATTGCAAATTTGAACAGTCTATTCGTCTTTCCACCCCCGCTGTATCCTAGACGATCCATGAGAGGAGAAGTAGATGGCTGCTCTTCCCTGTCTATTAGCGTACATCGCCATCGCTGTCTTCGTGGTTGCTGTAATCACCCGCTTCATCATGTGGTCCAGGCTGCCCATTCACCTTCGATGGGAGCTCTACCCTGTTGCCCACGAAGCGGGCCGCGCACACTACGGCGGCTCCTATCTGGAAGAAACGGATTGGTGGAAAAAGCCGAGGGAAAATTCCATGATGGGTGAGCTGAAGGTGATGGTGCCGGAGATCCTCTTCCTGGCAGCGTTGAAGGAGCACAACCCGAGGATGTGGATTCGGTCGTTTCCCTTCCACTTTGGTATCTATCTCGCCATTGGAGCGACCTTTGTAATGATCCTCAAGGCCGTCCTGGGCGCTATCTCAACAGGTATCGTTACTGGAACCTTTGGTGCGTTTCTGAGTGGTCTCGGCATTGTCTGCGGCGCGGCAGGCTTGTGCCTTGGTATCCTCGGTGCGCTGGGCCTGCTTCAGCGCCGGCTGACGCATCCAGATCTGGAGCCTTTTGACGTTAGTAATGTCGGCGGGTCTCGACTACAGCGTCGATCTTTCCGTTTGGATTGCGGACCGGTGATGTGTAGACGATAACGTTTACGTCTTCGCCATCCTTTCGCGTGACGATCTCCTCGCTGGCGTGGCTCTTGCCGTCCCTGAATGTCTGCTTCACGGGACAATCGGCGCACTTTCCAGCACGTCCTTTATATATCTGATAGCAGTACGCGCCCGGCTTACCTCCAAAATCCCTCCGAAACATACTATTGACGGCGATGAGGCGTAGATCCCTGTCTTGGACGGACACATAGCACGGCAGCTCTTCGAACAGCCGATGGTAGAGCTCCTTCATCCGTCACTCCTCGTGATGTCTGAGCTCCAGTATCTTGCGAATGTTCCGTATGAGGACTTTCTCTGTGACCGGTTTATCAATATACCCCTCAGGAGGAGAATGGGCGGGGCTTTCGTATATGAGCTTTCTCATTTCTGGTTTGCCGGTAATGATGCAGATCGGCAGCTCGCTCAGCTCGGGATCTCGCGCACCTCCACAAAGACATCAACGCCGCTCTTGCCCGGCATGGAGAGATCCAGCGTCATCAGATCCGGCTTCTCCTTTCTCGCCAGCTCGATGGCCTCATAGCCGTCCGAGGCGTGGAGCGTAATCGCCCCATTGTCCTCGAGGATCGAGGCGATGTGAGCGAGCGCATCCGGCTCGTCGTCCACCACTAAGATCGTGTAACCCTCCAATACGGGCCCCTCACCTGATTTATCATCGATCACCATGCTCATCCTCCCTTTGCCACGGCTATCCGCCACCGGGACTCATATCAATCGAACTTTCCGGTTCATAGTCCTGCACCTGGCCGATTCGGCAACCGGCATAGGTTACTGCTACCCCTCCCCACCCTTAACTTCCACTTCGTCTTCTTGCTCGGCCGCTACGCCAGCTTTTTCGATCACCAACGCGTTGGCCACCAGGTTGACCAGCTGCGTGACCTCCATGCCGAGCTTGTAATGCCGGATGAGGTCGGTCAGGCCGTCCACGCAGTTGTGGCAAGATGTGACCACGATTTCGGCTCCGGTATCCTTTAGCTGGTCCGCTTTGATCTTGGCCGATTTGAGCCGGAGCGGTGTGTATTCAGACATCGACATCGCACCGCCACCCCCGGTGCAGCAGTAATTTTCTGCCCTGTTGGGGTACATCTCCCGAACATCCGTGCACACGATATTCAACAGTTCCCTCGGCTCTTCGAATAGTCCGCAGCTTCGCGCGTTGTTGCAGGAATCGTGAAAGGTGACGGGTCTCGTGTTCCGTGTTTTGTCAACCTTGATCCGGCCCTCTTTGATATAACGGAGCATTGTGATGACAGAGCTCTCCATTTCGAAGGGTACGTCGAACTTGCCCCAGTTAGGCGCTTCGCAGCGAGTGGAGCGGTAGCCGTGGCCGCACTCGGAGATGACCAGCTTCTTACCACGCAGTTCAATGACTTTCTCGTACAGACGCCTGGCAACGGCACCTCCGAGCTCATCGTCTCCGCTGAACAATCCGAAGTTGGTCATGTCCCAACCTTCGCTGGGCATCGTCCAGTTCTCCCCTGCGATGTGGAAGATCTTGGCTGCATCAGCGATAGTACGGGGATCGTATTTTACCTCGCGCGGATTTATCGAATAAACGACGTCGCAGTCCATTTTATCTATAGGAATCGCCACGGTTGGATCCTCGAGCTCGGCCTGAAGTTCTTCGGCCATCCATTCGAGAGTTTCCAGATAATCCTCCTTGAGAACACCCATCTGATTGCCAATCTCCCACTGGTCCTTGCTGACAACAGCGACACCTTCGGGCATGATGCCCACGGAGACCAGCAGGCCGCGGGCCATTCGGTTGAACGTGGCGTAATCCACTCCCATCGGGCAGTTCAACGAGCACCGGCGGCAGTTGGTGCATTTCCCAAAGATAATATCCCTGAGCTCCTCGAGGTCCTCGTCGGTAAAGACGCTTCCCGCTTTCACCCACCACGGGAAAATGCGGCCCGTCCAATCTTTGTGGCGTTTGAAAAGCCTGCGGATCCGGTCGGCCTTGTAAGCCGGGGCGTAAGTAGTATCTCCCGGGTTGGCCAGCACGTAGTGGCAGGCATCCGTGCACATGCCGCAGTGCACGCAGGCCAGCAACGATCCGACCATTTGCCGGTTCAGCTTCTCATCCAGCCGTTCCAGAACCTTTTCAGCTTTATGTGATCTCTTTCTTCTTTTCCATCTCATCTGGTTTTCCCTCCGCTCTGGCCGTCCATATGACCGACGGGCAACTCAAACCGCTCAAACCCTTTTAACGCGCCGGATTGGATAGATCCCCCGGTATCCCATGGTCTTTCCAAAGTAATACCTCGTGAAGGGATAGTAGAGGTAGTGGGAGATCTTGCTGAACGGCACATAGACGAGGAAGAATGCGGTCATAATGAAATACGTCAGTAGATGCCATTCACCCTGCTCGATGCTATTGGGCGCCGCCAGAGTGGCTGAGAACAACCAAACCGTTAGCAGCACCAGAGAAAAATAGTCGTCCGGAGAACTGATTGCGCGCATGTAGGGATTGCTCACCCGTCGGATAAACCGCAGGACTCCCACTGCGCAAGCAGCACCGGTTACCACTTGTGTGACGAGAACCACTGACCCGTTCTCTAGAAGACCGGGGCCGTAAGGAATAATAAACGACAGCGTGATTGCAACCGCTACGCCCACATGGAAAATTACGAATTGCAGGTACAACAGAAATTTCGTTCTCAAGCTTTCCATTTCCCAGGGCGTCGCGATAGCAGCCCACGAGTAGAATATGCCCCTGGAGGGTGTTGTTCCAGGGAGGCCCGTCGGTGCTTGGCGCTCCCTCCCGGCCTTGAAGCTCAGGAGCCAAAAGATGCGTATGATATACACGAGGCCCATGAAGCCAAGGGCTGCTTCCTGAAGCCTGTGCTCGGAGAAATGCAGTAGCTCGCTCAATTCCCGTCCTCATATTCAACTTTAGCAAACTGGGATTGGAAGGGTTTGTACTCGCGCGAGTCCAGCACGCAGATGATCACTTCCTTTATCCCTGTCTCACCTTCCAAATGATCCTTGATGGCCTCTATCATCACTCGTGCGCAGAGGTCCAGGGGAATCCCGTAGAAACCCACTCCCATAGCTGGAAAGGCGATTCGTTCGAATCCATTCTCCTCGGCTCTTTTCAGCGCGCTCCGCATGGTCGTGCGAAGCTTGTCTTCCGTATCCTCCTCCTGGAACCTGGGCCCGACCGCGTGAATGATGTACTTGGCTTTCAGTTTTCCCGCTGAACTCACCACCGCGTCCCCCGTAGCAATAGGAGAGGCGATTTCATCCAATTCCTTCTGAATGCTCGCTCCGCCGCGAGTGGATATCGCAGTGCCGAAACCGGCGCCCAGGGCTAGATTTGGCTGGGCGTAGAAGACGAAGGCATCGATGTCGATGTCAGTAACGTCGTCCTTGATCAGACGAAGCGTGCTCTGATTGATTCGTTTCTCTTCGGTCATAGCCAGCTCCATGAATATATCCGTATCCTCTGTCTCGGCGGCACGATGACCCCGGCAGCGAAAATCCCTCATTCTCTTTTTTCAAGCTGATTTGTCCCTTCCCCCGATATCCTACCTTCCTTTTCATTCAAATTCTACTAAAATTTTAACGAAATCAAGAAGAAAAGCTGCCTGAACGCAAATGAGAAGAGACATCATAACTCATTTCAAGGGCTTAGAATGAGCAAGATCGGGCATTATGAAGATGAATTGTGCATAGAATGCGAGATTTCACAAGCGAGAAAGAAAAGGAAGAAAAGAAAATTACAGCCAATGATTCAACAGATATAAAAAATCGAGATGTGATTCTCTCTCAATAGAGTGATCGGACCTCCTTGGGCTTGGACATCCCCTTTGCGCTCAAGAGACTCGCTTTTTATATGGAAGATGCAGTATAGCCCCGGCTCTGTCAGCCACCGATGAGACTTCGCACTTTTGCGACGAAGGAATCGGGATCGACCGGTTTGTCCACAAACATCTCGGGTTTAACAAGCCCTTCTTCTCGCATTTGCTTGATTTGTTTTTTCACCGCTTCCCTGAGACTGTCGAATGGTTTCTCGTCAGGCTCCTCCTTCTTGGCCTCCAGCTCCTCGAGAACTCCGGCTATTCCCGTCAGCATGAGAATAGGGATATCCCTATAGTCCTGATCCTTCTTGAGCTGTTTGAAAAGGACGAATCCTGACTTCTTAGGCATCATCACGTCGAGGATGATTAAGTCGGGCGTGGCTTCCTTGACTTTATCCAAGCCCTCCCTTCCATCATAAGCGGCGATGGTGTCATATCCGTTTTCAGATAGAACTGCGGACAGAAACTTTACAGTATTCGGATCATCATCAATTACGAGAACCTTCTTGGCCATTAACCCTCTCCTTTTTTTTCACTCGGTCCGTGGACAGGGAGAACGATTCTGAAAGTGGAGCCCTGATCAGGCTTGGATTCAACAGTGATCGTTCCCCCGTGTAGATTAATAATTCTCTTGGTCAGTGCCAACCCCAAACCTGTCCCCCACTGTTTTTTAGTACTAAAGAAGGGCGTGAAGAGGTTTTTGACGACCTCCCCGCTCATGCCGCAGCCGTTATCGTAAACCTCGATAGTTGAGTGATAATTGCTGCCGTCCACGTAAACCCTGATAACAACCTCTGGGGTCTCATTAGGCTGGTAGTCTTTCCAGGCACAGGCGTCGATGGCGTTGGTCACAATATCCATAACAGCCATGTGAATCAGCTTGGGATCGCACCGGACGGGGGGCAGATCAGATGGAATATCGGCGCGTACGGCAACGCCCCTGTCACTAGCTGTCTGTTTTATCACGCCATTGATCTTCACAACCAGTTCACCGAGATCAACTCTTTCGAGCTCGGGTTTCCACTCTTTTGCATAATTCAACAAGTTTTGTGAAAGACCTGTGATTCTCGCAATGCCTTCCTCAACCATTGTCCATCCCTCCCAAAGCCGCTCGCGGTCATTTTTCGCTATGCCTCGCTCGACTATGTAAGCCCCACCCTTGAGGGCATTCAGCATGTTTTTGATGGCGTGCTGTATCCCGGTTACGGCCTGGCCGATGGCTGCAAACTTCTCCGATTGGACCAGCTGCTTTATAAGTCTTTTCTCCTCTGTGATGTCCTTGCTGATCCCGAAGGTTCCGATGGAGTTCCCCTGTGGATCGCGCAGGCGAGACAGGGTCAGTAGAACGTTTCGCTCCTTACCGCTCTTCGTGAGAAACCGCGTTTCGTAGTTCTTGACGTTGTCTGTGCTCTGCAGCTGCGCAATGGCCACCTCTCTCTCGCGTGGGTCGACGAACAGGATTTCTATTTCCTTGCCGATCACTTCTTCCCTCCGGTACCCGAGCGCTTGCTCGGCACCGGTGTTGAAGGTTTGAATCCGCCCTTCGGGATTCACTGTGATGATGATGTCGGCTGAATTCTCGACAATCCCCTCCAGGTACTCCATTGCTGTACGCAGCTCCGACTGGTGAGCCTGGATCCTGGAAGTCATGTCGTTGAAGGATTCCTCAAGAAGGCCGAACTCATCTTTTCGCTCCGCCCGGAACCTGAAATCGAGATCACGCTTGGCGATCCTCTTCGTCCCCGCAATCAGGCTGTCGATTGGTTTTTCGAGCAGATAGTTAAACATGACCCACAAGGCCGCCGTGCACAAAAGGAGAGCAGTAAGCACCGCGATGGCAATATCGATGTTACCGCCAGCGATCAGCGCATCCACGTTCCCGAGATGGTAATCGGTCTCCAGCAATCCCAGGATCTTTGGGGAGTCCTCATGGGCATGACAAGCTGCGTTCTTGCACTTCTCCTCGTTCAGGATCGGCGCCATGACTTTGAGAAGCCGCCCGCCCTCGGGGAGTTCGAGCACTTCGTCGCGAATCTCCGTACTGCTATGTTCGGGATCGTCCAAGTCATGGCAAAAAGCGCAGGGCTTATCCTCCCGTTTGAGTATCCGATCGCTTCGACCAGAACGTGAGGCCACGATCGTCCCTGAAGGATGCGACATCAGTCGGATATCCCCGTACACGCCGCTCCCTCTTGAAATGTCTATGATCAATTCCTCGACGCCAGCGTTGTTTCGGCTCATCATCAGTTTGTCGATTCCGTGAAGGATCGATTCAGAGTTGAATTTCAAAACGTCACGTGCCGACTCCAAGGAGTAATGAGCGCGGATAAGGTTGCTCACATAGCCGGATAGGATGATCACAACGGTCACAATGACGATGACGACGGCGCTCAGCTTCCAAACGATTCGGCTTCTCTTTTTCAAAGGACTGGACCTAGATGAAGGGGATCAACGCATTAAGACGTGTCCCAATAAATGTATGCTTTGGCGCTCACCACGACTTCTTTTATTCCGTCGATATCTTTAACGAGTTCTTTCACTTTTGTAGAGATCTTTTCCTGTTGCTCCAATGGGGCTTTCACTGAGACAAAAACAGATCCATCCTTGCTAGATACTTCCGCTTTTGGAAACTGATCTACAATAGCCGTTTTCACCTCAGCCGCCAGAAGCAATTCATTAATCTTTTTTTGTGCTTCCGGCGTAGTATGAAAACAAGGCAGCTTAACAGCATTAGAGATAATATCCGCAACGTCGTCAGCGGTCATTGTTTTAATATGGAATATCATGTCATAGTATGTCGGATCATATGGATCGATCCCGGTCACGAAGAGGTTCCATTTTCTGCGCTCCTCGTCTACTTTTTTTATGGAATCGCGAGCCTTATCTGCAGGAACATTGTCCCGTTCCATGACCAGCTTGATCCGGTCTTCCATATCCGCGGTAACTCGCACCTTTAATACATGAGATACTCCCTGAACAAAGGCATGACCGCCGAATCCATGATAAATGATGTCGTCCTGAGCGAGTTGTCTCAAAAAGGCACACGCAATGTAAGTAAGATACTTGTCCTTTCCGTAGCTGAACCGATCAAGGAAAGAAGGGGCGTCGTAGAGGGCTTTTTCAAGTTTGATTTCCGGAATGTTGAACTGCTCCGAAGCATCGATCAGCACCTCCCTGGAGATGCATTTGTAGCCTAGCTTTTGGGCGAGCTTTTCGGCGACTTCTTTGCCCCGATTGTAGGAACCTTTCGAGATCACTATTATCGACATGCCACTTTCCTCCTGCAGATCGATTGCGCATCCTCCGCCTAAATTGGATAGATTGCTCTTGCCTTCAAGGGCCTCTCCCTCTCCAAGAGCACGTCTTATCTTAACAGAAGATGCGAATCGATTCCACGCCCTATACTTATTCAACGAATCCTCCGCTCCTGCGGCCCGTGAGAAATCCCTGGAGGCATACTCAAATGGATGGTAAGTCTTACAAGTCCGACCTGAAAGTGGTAAAATGGATAAGGGTAGGTAAAAGCTCATTCACCTGCATTCGGAGCGGGGAGGACGTTTTGCGAATTCTTGTGGTCGAAGACGAGAAAAAAGTCGCTTCCTTCATAAAGAAAGGCCTGGAAGAGGAATCCTATGCCGTTGATGTTGCGGCCAATGGATCTGACGCGGAATTTCTAGCTCAGATGAATCCTTATGACCTGATTGTTCTGGACCTCATGCTGCCCGGGAAGGACGGCGTGGATGTATGTCGTGCTCTGCGCGCTCGGAAGGTCAGAACCCCTATCCTCATGCTCACGGCGCGGGACTCGCTTGAGGACAAAGTCGAGGGGCTTGACAGTGGAGCGGACGATTATCTCACTAAGCCTTTCGCTTTCGAGGAGTTACTTGCAAGAGTCAGGGCGCTCCTCAGGCGGGGGCCAACTGACGATGCCTCCCCTCTCCGCGTAGAGGATCTCATTTTGGACAGGTCCATGCGGAAAGCGCGACGGGGGGACCGAGAGATCTTTCTCACCAACCGGGAGTTTGCCTTGCTGGAGTTTTTCATGCACCGAGTCAGGCGGGTCCTCTCGCGGGCGGTTATCGCCGAACACGTCTGGGGACATGACTTCGACGCAGAGAGTAATGTCATCGATGTGACAATCAGCCACCTTCGCAGCAAGGTAGACCGGGATACGAGCTGTCCCCTAATCCATACGGTCCGCGGCGTGGGCTATATCATGTGCAAAAAGGAAGACCTGTGAACAAGCGCAAAATGAGCCTAAGAGCCCGACTTCTTGTTCTCCAGTTAATAGTCTTCGGAGCTCTCATTCTCCTCGCGAGCCCGATTACCTATCTCGTCATGTCTCGAACCCTCCATAGGGATCGAGATGAATACCTCGTCTCTTTGGCCCGGAATGCGTCAGAAGAATACGCCAAAACAAATAACAGCTCCGAAAATACCCTTCCTTTTCCGCCAAGATGTCTCCCCGAATCCATGCCTCCCAGCTCGCCCGCGCCCGGCAGCGCCCACAGGCCTCGCCACCTTCTGGTTTGCGACCAAACGGGGAAGGTGCTTTGCAGCGATGGAGAGTCCGAACCCCTTGCACCCGAGGCGGTGCACCAGGCCTTTGAGACCTTTACTCCCGCCTTTGCCGACCAACGATGGTCCGCAGAAATCCTCAGACTCATTGCCTGGCCTTTCAAGGATCAAAACGGCCAGCATCTGGTAATGGAGGTCGGAACCTCCTACCGCGTCATTGAGGGTGTTCTTGGAAAGGGACTCGTTTTCTTGCTCATATTCGATGCAGTCGCTCTTCTCCTTCTAATCGCAGGAAGCTATTTGCTGACGAGAGGTGCCTTCCTGCCTATTGACCAGGTCATCCGCAGAGTGGAGCAGATTGATGAGGCCAACCTCGCCGAGCGGCTTCCCTTGGATCGAAGAAGCGACGAGGTTGCCAGGCTCGTCACCGTGGTTAACCACATGCTTGGGCGCCTTGAGCGCGCTTTTGAAGCGCAAAGCAGGTTTTCCAGCGATGTGGCCCACGAGGTTCGATCGCCCCTCACTGCGCTTCGGGGACAGATAGAGGTGGCGCTCAGGAGAAGACGTTCTGAAGAGGAGTATCGCAGGGTTCTGGAGGAGAGCCTCGAGGAAGTGCTCCGTCTTTCGCGTCTTGCGGAGGATCTTATGAGCCTCGCCAAGGCGGATGCAGGCGTGCTGCATGCCAGGAAGAGTAAGGTGGAACTTCGAGAACTCCTCAACAATGTTTTGAGGCGATTCAAGGCCAAGGCACACGAGAAGAACATTCACCTCCACCTCGAGGCCTCTGAAGCAGTTACCGTGGACGGGGATCCTGGCTTAATCGGGAGGATGGTGGAGAACCTCGTGGACAACGCGTTGATCCACACCCACCATATGGGCGAGATTCATGTACGGTTGCAGAAGAAAGAGACCCAGGCCGTCATATCCGTTGAAGACAACGGCGCGGGGATCCCCTCAGAACACCTTTCAAAGATCTTTGACCGGTTCTACCGCATTGATCCAGCGAGATCTCGGGAAATGGGGGGTATAGGGTTGGGCCTGGCCATTTCCCGGCAAATTGCCCTGCTCCATGATGGAACCATCCAAGTTCAGAGCACATTGGGAAAAGGAAGCATCTTCTCCATCACGATTCCAATCGCGCCTTCAATAAAAGAGAGCCTGGAAAAGATGGTTCCTTGACGACGTCTTTTTCGAAGGTTTCCGCTTCGATCACGCCTCAGCGGTCGTGATTCTCACTCGCCTAAATATGAAAAAAAATTAATTTGGCCTTCAGCTTGTAGGAATACCAGACCTTCTGAGACACATTGTGATATGTTCTTAATGGACAATGGGAGGT
>JABAOH010000660.1_pt1 | contig 112441 bp, 96 predicted proteins | sample 7062181 | NCBI WGS metagenome assembly JABAOH01 (sample SAMN14538630, study PRJNA623070) | marine sediment metagenome | biome: marine biome [ENVO:00000428]; feature: marine pelagic biome [ENVO:01000023]; material: deep marine sediment [ENVO:00002113]; isolation source: pool of 5 deep marine...
CTTCACTTGCCTTATTAACCATAGATTGATTAGTATCTACAGCAAAAGCAGGATGAATACCAACACCTATAAACAATATAATTATCCCTATTGCAAGGGTTTTACAATACAGGTTTTTACTCATATTACCTCCTCCGATAACAATATTTAAAACTGATAGGAAGTATTTAACATTAATGATAAAACATATCACATAACAACTAAATATTCCACCTAAAAAATAATTAATCCGCTGTTCGACCGTGGAATTATATATTAAAATCCATTGTTCGATATTCCTGGTATAACCCAATTATTGTGATATAAGGTATAATATTCTTTGTAGATTTGGTAATTATTTTAATAATCTCAGTAATAAAATAGTAAAGATTTGGTTTTTCCCAAACATTTTCATAGAATATATAAACTATAAAATTACAAATATATGGGGTCTAGTAAAGAAAAAGGAAATACGATTAGAATTACTATTTTCCGCTCTTTTTCTATCTCCCCAAGATGCTAGACCCCATATTATTTTATATTAAATTTAAAATTAAATGTATATTTAAACATAGTTTTACCAGTTTGACATTTTCACACGATGGATTTATATACTGATATTGTCAAATATTAACAAGGGTTATTGATGAAGGGTAATAAATGTTTGGATAAATTGATTGGGAAATATTGTAAAATTGTGACAAAAGAACCAGGTGAAAAAAGCGTGAAGGTTGTTCATTGTAAACTAACAAATATAGATCATAATATTGGTCTTGTTTTCATTGAGTCTAACCAAGGTGAAGGTTGTTTAAATATTAAAACAATAGAAGCAATTAAACCCAGAAATAAAAAAGTTTAAAAATCAGATTAAATGCAATCCCAAATCTTCTGCAAATTCTTTTACTTCTAATACCTCTTCAATTGAAACATGCATTGATATATCTTTATAATCATATGCATGATACTCAGGTCTGTATTGTGCCATAATATTAACAATTGCATTTGGAATATTTTCTGCTATCCATTTAATTATGGGTTTTGAACAACAATTAATGTGGTTAGGCATAACCAAGTGTCTTATAATCATCATACCATTTTCATAAGCAATTTTATGATTTCTTTTGATAATTTCTAAATAATTATCCACCTTTGAAAGACGTTTAGCACAATGATTACTCCCATATTTAAAATCAGTAAGATAAAGATCGATTATTCCATTTAATAATTTCATGGTCTCAAGTGAGCAATACATATTTGAATTCCAAACTTGTGGAGTATTATCATTACACAAATTTAAAACTTTTAGAATGTACTGTAAATTTGGAGTTGGATCGCCACCAACCCAATTGACATTTTTTGCCCCTTGTAATTTTCTTTTATGAATAATTTCAACCATTTTTTCTGGCTTTATATAAAGTCCACTACTTACCTGACTAATATCCCAGTTTTGACAAAAAACACAGTGAAAAGTGCATCCAGAAAAAAATATTGTATGGGAAGGAATCAAAACTCTTTCTTCGCCTATGTGTAAAAATTCAGAAGAAATACCAGGCCTTCCAACACCACAATTTCCAGTCTTTTTTGTTCTATCAACTCCACATCTTCTTTCACAGAAACAGCAATTATGAAAAATCCTTGATGCAAGCTCGATTTTAATATCAAGTAAAGACTGACTTGGTTCAGCATCAGATAGTTTCAGATTGTTTAGTAAATCATCGTGTTTTTTCCAAAGATTTTTTGTTGATTCAGTTTTATTAAAAGAAATAGGTGTATCCTTGCACTGTTTATATTTTGCTGTTTTATTTTCTTCAAGTATTTCAAAGTAATCTGAAAGAAGTGTTCTAAATTCTCCCATTGTTATTTGATATATAATTTCAAATTAATAATTATTTTTAGACTGTTTCTTTAATCATCGGAGAAATTTGTTTATCTTTATAGCCTCGTTGTTGCATTGCTCCAGATGGGCATGCAGCAACACATGCTCCACAGCCCATACAGAGTGCTTCATTTACCTTAGCATGAGTTTTTCCATCTTCGTCTTTTTCTAGTTCAATTGCAGAATAGGCACAAACTGAAATACATGTACTACAACCAGAACATAACTCTTCATCAACACATGATATCAATGGTTCTGCTTCAAGCTCTTCTTTAGAAAGAATATTTGCAGCACGGGCAGCTGCCCCACTTGCCTGGGCAACAGAATCTTGAATATCTTTGGGAGCTTGACAACAACCTGCAATAAAAATTCCACCAGTAAAAGTATCAATGGGTCTGAGCTTTGGGTGAGCCTCAAGTAAAAAGCCATCTGCACTCTGAGATATTCTTAATACACGTGAAAAGTCAGCAGTATCATTTCTTGCAACAAGAGCTGGAACTAGTACTACAAGATCAGTATTAATTTCAAAGAGTTTATTTGTCGTTGTATCAAAAATATCAATTGTTAAGTGGTCTCCTAAGTTTCTTACTTCAGAAGGACGGCCTCTGAAAAAGTTGGTATTCATTCCCCGTATTTTTCTATAAAACTCCTCATAACCTTTGCCAAAACTGCGAATATCTGTATAACACATATTTATTTCTACATCTTCGCCAAGTTTTTCTTTTAGTAGATAAACATGTTTAAGTGCACTCATACAGCCAATTCTACAGCACCATGTACATTGGGTTTCATCACGGGAGCCTACACATAAAATATAAGTGATACTCTTTGGTTTTTCTCCATTTGAAGGACGTAGGATTTCACCAACAGTTGGACCAGATGAGCTTATCAATCGCTCCATCTGTAGAGATGTTATAACATCAGAAGATCGTCCATATCCAAACTCATACATTGAATTCGGGTCTAATATATCATAACCAGTTGCTACAACAATAACTCCAACGTCAAGTTCGATTTCTTCATCTTTTTGTTTGAAGTCTATTGCTCCTGCTTCACAGGCATCAACACAAAGTGGTCCAGTTCCACATTTGCCGCGGGTAAGCATCAAACAGTTTTTTGCATCAATCGTGCATTTAAGTGGAATTGCTTGTGGAAATGGCATATAAATTGCTGATCTTTTGCCCATTCCCTCGTCAAATTCACTCAAAATTCTTCCTTTTAATCTGCATGCTTCCATGCAGTCTCCGCAACCTGTGCACTTATCTAAATCAACATAACGAGCTTTTTTATTGACCTTCACTTTATAGTTACCAATACTTCCCTCAACACCTACTACTTCTGAATAAGTAAGAAGTTCGATATTAGGATGATTTGCTACCTCCATCATTTTTGGGGTCAAAATACAACTGGAACAATCAAGGGTTGGAAAAGTTTTATCAAGTTGAGCCATACGCCCACCAATGCTTGGGCTGCGTTCAACTAGATAGACCTTATGGCCTTCCTCTGCAATATCAAGGGCTGCTTGAATTCCAGCAATTCCTCCACCAATTACAAGAGCTTTCTGTGTAACTTTTATTTTTGAGGTTTCAAGAGGTTCAAGTAGTTTTGCTTTTGCAACAGACCCGCGAACAAGGGCCTTTGCTTTTTCAGTTGCGCGTTCTTTTTCATCATGAGCCCATGAACATTGCTCACGGATATTTGCTATTTCAAGGTTAAAAGCATTTATGCCACCTTTTTCAACTACTCTCCTAAAAGTATGTTCATGCATACGAGGTGAACAACAAGCAATAACAACACTATCAAGTTTATTTTTCTTAATTGATTCTTCAATTAAATTTGCACCAATATCTGAGCACATATACTTATAATCTTTACTTACTACAACACCATCAAGAGTTTTTGCATAGTTAGTTAATTCTTTTACATCTACAGAGGATGCAATATTAATTCCACAATGACAGACAAAGACACCGATTTTATTAACCATTTTACTTGCCCCCTACATTAATTTTTCCAACAGGACTTAAATTTAGATTGATGCCAAGTTTATCCTTTGATATTCCAAAAGAAAGGCCTAAAAGTTGTGTTAAATAAAATACTGGTACTTCAAGTTTAGCAGCAACTGTTTCACCTGCTTTTGTTTGTTTTGCATCATACTGTCTATGACACCAGGGACAAGTATCAACAAATGCATCAAAGCCTTGTTCTTGAACTCTTTGAAGCTTCTGTCCAGTTTTTGTTAAAGCAGATTCTGGAAGATTTGCAGTTAAAAGACCTCCACAACAATCAAGTTTTTCAGGATAATCAAGAGGTTTTGCACCAAGGGTTTCTAAAATTTTTTCCATTTTTGTAGGATTTTCTGAATCATCTGGTCTACCAATTTCACTTGGCCTTATTGTATGACAACCATAATGAGTGGCTAATTTTAGGTCTTTTAGTGGTTTTTTTACAAGCTTTTTTATTTTATCAATTCCAATAACGTCATGCAAAAGATCAATTGTGTGATTTAGTTTTGATGTACCATTATATTTTAATCCCTCATCAGAAAGAAATTTATTTACCTTTTCAAACATATCTGAATCAGTATCAAGAATTCTTTTGCACTCTGAAAGTGCTAAATGACACATTGGACAAGGGCTAAAAACATCAAGACCTTCTTTTTCAGCAATAGCCAGATTTCTTGCAGATAGAGCTAAAGCAAGCATTTGATTAACACTTTTTAATGGCTCTCCACAACATGAAAAACCTTTCAAATCAACAAGTTCAATATCTAGAAGAGGTAAAACTTCTCTAATTGACATCTCATAGGCGTATTGCTCGGTAGGCATTATACAACCAGGGTAAAGTGCATATTTTTTCATAAAAAACCTCCTATACCTTTTCAACTGCAAGTTTCGAAAGCATTAATTGAAATTTTGTTGGATCTTCTGGTTTTGAAATATCTGGAAGTTCTACTTCGGTTCTATTTTTTGTCTTATTTTCATTTGTTGTAACACTTTTTACATCCTGCAATAGACCAATTGATAAAACTGACTGTAGCATTGCTGTATAATTACCAGGTATTTGTTTTCCACTTGCAACTGCCATATTTTTAAGTGCAAACAATATTTCAATAGGAGCAACTTTTTGTGGACAACGCTCTCTACATTTAAAACAACTCATACAAGTCCAAATAACATCAGAATTTGTCATCTCATCAATAAGTCCACGCTTAAGAAGTGCTACAATTTTATGAGGTTCTAATTCAAGTAATTTATGTGCTTCACAACCAGATGTACATTTGCCACATTGAAAACAGTAATCTGATATTTCATCCTTAAGCCTGCACAATCTTTCATTTATTTCCTTTCTTAATTCAACCTGTGACTCCCCCATAGAAGTCAAATCAATGATACTCATAGTAATTCTCCCCAATTAACACATGTTAATTATATAAAGTTTTGTAATTTTTGTATCTTATAACCGTATTTAAAATATGCTAAAATTAAGATATTTTTTAAGTCGGGCAAACGAGTCTATATTTTAAGTCTAATAATTAAAATTAATTATTTATAAAAAAAATAGTTTAACGAAAATCTTATCTCTATAAATCCAACAATCTCAAAATTATCGGAAAAATATCAATTATTCTCCACCATGCCCTCATTCTTGGATTTGATATTTTAATTTCAAATTCAGTCAAATCGCTTTTTTCATCGTATATATCTTTTGCCTTAACTTTAATCATATATGTATCTTTTATAGTCCATGTATATTGATAATCCACAATCTCAGCTGAATCATATGGTCCATCCCAATCTAAAAAGTTACCATCACCCCAATCAATATAGAAATAGACTTTATCATCATCTGGATCAATTGCTGAAACTGTAAATGTTCCTTCTTCATTCACTTTTAAACTATTTGGACCATAAATATCTGGTTTATCTGGTGGTTGATTTTCATAAATTTCTGTACCATAGAATCCTGTATGATATGGATCGTGTTGAAACATTGGCCACTCCATATTAGATGAAATAAATTCTCCCTCCATATCCCAAACATATACTTTTCCATCATCTCCAGCGACTACAACTTCAACAAGACCATCCTTATCAATATCACCTATTGCTGCAGTAGAATCTACTGAATCACCAATTATTTTTGGCCATCCTGTCACATCTGATCCGTCATGGTGCCATGCATATAATTTATTGGCATATGATCCTACAATTATTTCAACATCATTATCCCCATCGATATCACCTATAACAGGTTGAGCATAAATGTAATTCACATCTTGGTTTGGATCATATAAAAATTCTATCGGCCAACCATCAGCTATAGTACCATCATGATGCCATACAAAAAATCTTGTATATGGTTTATTTGGAACACTACCTCCAGCTAAAATTTCTAAATCGCCATCATCGTCGATATCACCCACTGAAGGTTGAACAAAACACAATCCATTTTCTTGTGGCCAACCATCGACAAGAGTTCCGTCATGATGCCATATAAAAATCATTCTCTTCTGTGTAAAGCCTGAACTTATTATTATCTCCAGATCACCATCTCCCTCAATATCTGCAATAACTGGAGAATCTTTTATCCAATCATGAGCTAATTGGGGCCAACCATCTGCTGAAGTTCCATCATGATTTAGTACATAGAAATATCCATCTTGATCACCAAAAAGAATCTCTGGATAACTATCATCATCGATATCTGCAGTTGATGCAGCTCTGCGTACAGGGCTGCCTATATATACAGGCCAACCATTGACAAGAGTTCCATCATGATGCCATGAATAGATATAACCTCCACCATCAGTTGAAGGTAGGATTATTTCTAAATCACCATCTAAATCAATATCATTTACAGTTGCTGAAGCTCGGGAAGCATATATGTTTTGAGGCCAACCATCAACTAAAACACCATTATCATGCCAAACAAATAATTGAATACCCCACATACCGCCAATAACTTCTTTATTATCTGTAGAGCTATCTATATTAGAAAAAGTCAGAGATGATCCTTGAATACCATAAATCTTAATGGGCCATCCTTGCAGGATATTGCCCATATGATCAATTACGAAGTCCTTATTATTATCACCTGCAGGTACTACAGTTACAGTTCCGAAACCAATCTCCTGATAACCATCTTTGTTTATATCAGATAGAGCAATAGGACTCCAAATTGCAACTTGTGATCCTGGAATCTCATATGGCCAACCAATAGGAAAATTAGGATGCAAAGTCGAATCTAGATAAAAACTAACCTCACATGAGTATTGATCAAAACCTGTGGTATAAACAGTCAATTTTATACTATAATAATCCGTCTCAGATATTGAAGCAGTATCCCAAGAACCTAATATTCCGTCAATAATTTCAGTCATGCCGTTATTAACAAGAGTTATACCATCGGTATACCAATCAGTTGGATCTTGTCCTACCCCCCATTCAATTATATAATTCTCAAAATCTGGCATCGATGCTATACCATTTATCTCAATAATATCTTCTACCCTGAATACCTCCCCTTCATATGGAAAATTAATAACAGGCGGTAGTAAAATTGGATTTATTAGTATTTTTGCTATATTTTCATTGATTGCATCATTATAGAACCCATATAATGAAGTATTTTCTATATAGTTGATATTTTGTTTTTTTTCTAAATCATATAAATTGTTAACAGAATTAAAGTTTGAAAAAGATAATTTATCTTCAATTAGTACCTGGTTTTTAGATATGAAATTTCCAGTTGATGGAATATTTAATATATTAACAAATAAAAAAATTAATACTAAAACACACCCTTTTTTCAAAAATCTATTATTCAAATTATTTTACCTCCCTTAATTTTTGCAGTAAATGATATTAGATATAACAATTTAAATATTACCCATAAATAAAAAAAAGAAGAGCTTGTTTTTTAAATATATGAAAATCTCTGCAGGGAAATCGTTTCAATATTTTAAAAAAAAAAAATGTGAATCAAATGTATACTTGTTTCTTGAAATATTTATAAATAGAATATATTATTTGCTTATGTACAGATGTATGGAATTGTTTACCACGATGATTACGAAAAATATGATTTAGGATCAGATCATCCATTAGTAGGAGACAAACCAAAAAAAACAATTGAATATTTTAAAGAAAAAGGTTTGATGAAAGACTTAAAAATATTTAACGCTAAAAAGGCTAATGAAAAAGATCTTTTAAGAGTCCATGGCGAATTTTACATAAAAAAGGTTAAAGATTTGAGTAAAAAAGGTGGTTTTTTATCATTTGACACACCAGCTCCAATTGGAATTTATAATATTGCATTAATTCCAACAGGAGGAACAATTTTAGCAGGAGATATATTATTTAAAGATTTTACATGTATGGCCAATCCTCTAGCAGGTTTTCATCACGCGAGTACAAATACATCTTCTGGTTTTTGCTTTTTTAATGATGTTGCAATTGTTATTGAATATCTACGTGAAAAATATACCCTTGAGCGATTTTTAATAATTGATCTGGATGTTCATCATTTCAATGGAACCCAAGATATTTATTATGAAGATCCTTCAGTTTTAGGTATTTCATTTCATCAAGACGGACGAACACTTTATCCTGGCACTGGTTATATAGAACAAATCGGTAGATACAGTGGAGAAGGCTATACCGTAAATTTACCTCTACCACCTGGAACTGGAAATGAAAGCTATTTAAATGCATTTAATGAACTAATCCCACCTTTAACAAAACAATTTGATCCAGAAATAATAATCTATGAATCAGGAGTTGATACCCATCATACAGATCCACTAGCAAATTTACATTTAACACATCAAATATATTATCAATTTGGAAAAAAAATTATGAAACTATCTAATAACACTTGTAAAAAATTACTAATCTTATTTGGAGGAGGATATAATAATATTTCAAGTATTTACTCTTATTATAATATTATGTGTGGAGTTATGGGAAAAAAGGATTTTATTGAAGAAAAAGAAATTAAAGATGATAATGTTGAAATGGTAAAAAAATTAGTAACAGAATTAAAAAATATTTTATCTTTACATTGGAATCTATGAATAACTTTTAATTGATTTAGTTGCAATAATATCAATACCTGTTTCAGCAATATTTCTAATAATTATTTTTCCAATTTTTACTGGTGCCTTTATCTTTATTTTCTTAATTTCCTTTAAAACATTAAAAATTTTATCTTTTGGAACTGGCCGTAAGCTTTTAACACTAACAAGTGGCCACTCTCCATTTTCAACAAGAACAGATGTTGTTAAAACTCGTCTTGGATCTAGTGCTTCATTTATTGCATAATCAATTCCCTTTTTGCATTTATAACCCTTACAAATTTCAACATTTTCTCCCTTTTTATTAACAAGTATTTTACATCCAATCGGGCAAATGATACATGTTATTTCCTTTTTTTCAGTCATCTATTGTTACCTCCAAAAACATTGCAGACTTAATTATTTCTTCTGAAATATTCACATCAAAAATAATCATATTTGCTGGATTTGCATAAGGTAATTTTTTCTTTTTCAATTCTTTATTATTTGTAGTTATTCGTAATGTTGGAGTTTCTTTTGGCTCAGTTACTCTTAATTTCAATGTTATATTTCCTGCCTTAGTTATTTTTTGGGGAACAACATATCGAACACCTTTCCCAGCTTTAACAAAAATTCCTTTTGAAGTTTGCATCTTTTTACCTGATGCAAACTTGGCTGCATTTTTTCCTGCAATTTTTGCATCAACTGATAAGGCATCGACCGTATCATAAACCTGAAGGCAGTTGCCACATGCAAAAACTCCAGGTAATGAAGTTTCAAAGATTTGATTAACAACAGGTCCACCAGTAAAATTGTCAAGCTCTATTCCAACATCCTTAGATAACTCGTTTTCAGGAATCAAACCTAGTGATAAAAGAAGAGTGTCACATTTGAGCTCTTTTTCAGACCCAGAAATAACATTTAATTTCTTATCTATTTTAGCAATTGTCACACTTTCAAGTCTTTCTCGACCTTTAATATATGTAACTGTATGGTTCAAATAAAGAGGTATTTCATAATCATCAAGACATTGAACAACATTTCTAGGAAGACCGCAAGCATAAGGAAAAATTTCAACAACACCAAGAACATTTGCTCCTTCAAATTTTAAACGTCGGGCCATAATAAGGCCAACATCGCCTGAGCCCAAAATGACAACATTTTTGCCAATCATTATATTATAAAGATTAATGAATGCCTGAGCAACTCCCGCAGTAAAAATACCACTGGGTTTATCACCTGGTATCATTGCATTCCATCTTGTTTTTTCTCTACACCCCATAGCAAGAATAATGGATTTTGCGCTAATTTTGAATATACCATCTTTATTTACAGCTATTATTTCTCGGTTTTTATTAAACTCTAGGACCATTGTTTCCATCATGAATGTAACATTTTGTTTTTCAGCCAATTTAATATACATATCTGCATACTCTGATCCAGTCAAAGATTTACCAATTTCTTCAACTCCAAATCCATCATGAATACACTGTGGTAAAATTCCTCCAAGCCAGCTATTTCTATCAATAATTACAACCTTTTCAGCACCATTGTTTCGAGCAGAAATTGCTGCTGCAAGACCTGCAGGACCACTACCAATTATTGCAACATCTGCATTTTGATTAATCATTTCTTTTCTCCCTTATTCTACCAAAAAAAAGTTTTGATTCAGGTGATTTCATTTTAATTTCATCAATTTTTATATTGAATTGATTCTGCATTACTCTTACAATATGTTGAGTACAAAAACCTCCTTGGCATCTACCCATGCCTGCTCTACAACGAAATTTAACAGAAGAAAGAGTTTTTGCATTAAGTGGATTAGATAGTGCATTTATTACCTCGGCTTCAGTAACATGCTCACATCTACAAATAATTCTTCCCCAGAATTTATCTTTATTAATCACTTTTGATTTTTCATTTGCTTTCATTTTAGAAAAACGATTTGTTTTAATTTTTTTAATTTTAAAGTCATTTTTTTCTTGTAACTTAATATGATTTGAAACCATCTTTTTTACATATCTTGCTATAGCTGGTGCTGCAGTAAGACCAGGTGATTCAATTCCTAATAGATTAATAAGACCTGGCGTTTGTTTGCTTTCCTCAATTCTATAATCAGCCCATCCACCTTGATTAGGCGATGCAAGTTTGCACCTTATCCCTGAATAAGCATTAATAACTGCTTTTTCTGGTAAAGAAGGAATTATTTCTTTTGCCTCTTTTAGAATTACATTCATCATATTATTTGTTGTTATTTTATCTTCTGAATCAGTAATAAATTCTGCACTAGGGCCAAGTAAGATGTTTCCTTCAATTGTTGGTGTAATATGAACACCTAAAACACCAAGTTTTTTTGGAGGGATAGGATAAATAATCGCATTTATTAAATCCCTATAATTTTTATCTAAAACAAGGTACTCTCCTCTACAAGGATAAACATTAAAATCAGGTTCTTCTAACATTTCTACAATTTCTCTACAGTTGATACCTGCTGCATTTATCAATATACTAGATTCAAATAGTCCTTTGTTTGTTTTAATTATAAAAGATTCTTTTTCTTTTTTTAATCCTATTACTTTAGTTTCAAGGAAAAAATTTACATCATTTATTGCCGCATTTTCAGCAAAAGCAATTGTCATTTGATAGGGAAGAACTATTCCAGCTGTTGGAACCCATAAAGCTTTGTAGCAGGGAACATTGGGTTCTTTTAGCTTAACTTCATTCTCATCTTTTATTTCTAAACCTTGAACTTTATTTTTTATTCCAACTTTTTTTAAACACTCAAGTTCTTTTACTTGCTCTTCGTCTTTTGCAATTACATATTTCCCAACCCATTTTACATGAAAACCTAATGTTTCTGATAGATTTTGAAATAAGTTGTTTCCTTCAAAGCAGAAATGAGCTTTAAGCGAATCAGTTGGTGAATTGATACTACTATGTATTACTCCACTATTTGCTTTGCTGGTTTCAGATGCAACATCACTTCCTTTTTCAAAAACAGCTACCCTCAAATTATATTTTGATAACTCCCATGCAATTGAAGAACCAATAACTCCCCCTCCAACTATTGCTACATGGAAATTTTTCATCTTCCAAGGAATATTCCGAATGATATAAATATATTAGGTGCTTTTTTTATTCAGGATATCTATTTGAGGGAAGATAAATGCAGGTTAAAATACCATATGGAAAGGAAAATAACAAGATTAATATTCCTGAAGATTCTGAGATTTTGGTACCAAAAAAAGTTAAAATTAAGGATGAAAATAAATTAATTGAAGATGCCCTTGAAAATCCTATTGGTTTTGAATCATATGATGAATTTGCAGAAGATTGTGATAGACTCCTTGTAATTATTAATGATGCCACAAGACCTACACCAACATCTAAAATCTTAAAATATCTTTTACCAGTGCTTTCTTCTCATCCAGATATAAAATTTCTTATTGCAACAGGCGTTCATCGTGCCCCAACTGAAGAAGAATTCAGATATATTTTTGGAGATACCTATAAAGTTTTCAGAAGAAAAGTATATGCTCATGATGCCCGTAAAGATGAGGATATGACTTATCTTGGTAAGTCAAAAAATGGAACTGAAATGTATATAAATAAACTAGTTTCTGAATATAAAAATATACTTGTTATTGGAAGTGTTGAACCACATTATTTTGCTGGGTATACTGGTGGCAGAAAATCCTTTTTGCCAGGTGTTGCATCCTATAAAACTATTGAAATGAATCATAAACTTGCATTAAGCGATGATGCACGATCTCTCGCACTTGAGGACAATCCTGTAAATGAGGATATGGTTGATGCAATGAATGTTTTAAAGGACCTAAATGTTTTTTCAATTCAGACTGTTTTAACAGGTGATCATAAACTTTTTGCAGTAACTGCAGGTGATTTACATAAATCTTTTGATGCAGCAATTAAATTTTCAAATCAAATTTTTTGTGTAAAATTAAAGCAAAAAGGTAACATTGTAATTACTGCAGCACCTTTTCCAATGGATATTGATCTTTATCAATCTCAAAAAGCACTTGACAATGGGAAACTTGCTCTCGAAGATGATGGTATAATAATTCTTGTTTCAAAATGTAGAACTGGAGTTGGAGAGGATGCATTTTTAGAATTATTATGTAGAGCTGATACTCCTAAGGAAATCTTAAACATCTTAAAAGAGGAATATAAACTAGGATTTCACAAAGCTGCGAAAATGGCCCAAATTGGAATAAGGGCAGAAATGTGGGCAGTTACAGATTTAGATGACGAAATAATTAAAAAGGCTATGCTGAAACCTTATTCAGATATTCAAACCGCTACAGATGATGCTATTAAATTGATTAAATCTAAAGGTAAAAAACCACGCATCGTGGTATTGCCGTTTGGAAGTTTAACTGTTCCTTTAATTTAGATTAGACTAATTTATCTTTCAATTTCAAAAGCGATATTCATTTCTGCTCTATATTGAACAGGTCTGTCGTTTTCAACTTTTATATCAAATTTTTTGACCTCTGCTCTTCGAATTTTTTTAACTGTTTTTCCTGCCTCAATAACAGCATTTTTCGAAGCATCAGAAAAGCTTTTTTCTGATGTTCCAACAATATCAATTATCTTATAGACTCCCATTTTATATCACATCTCCCAAATTAAAAGATTATTTAAGTATTTAATTTTTTTTATTAGATCAAGATTTTTAATATTAAAACAAAATATAAAATAAGATTTTATGATTTTTTAATCTTTAAAATGTAGAGCAATTGAATTAATACAAAATCTTTTTCCTGTGGGTTTTGGCCCATCATCAAAAACATGACCAAGATGCCCACCACAGCGACTGCAAACAACCTCTGTTCTTATCATACCATGACTATCATCAATATTGAATCTCACCTTATCTTTTGAAATAGTTGTCCAAAAACTTGGCCAACCACTTCCAGAATCAAATTTTGCATCTGAGGAAAATAACTCGTTTCCACAGCCTGCACAAACATAAACGCCTTTATCTTTTTTATTTACATATTTTCCTCTAAAAGCAGGTTCTGTTCCTTTTTCTCTTAAAATATGATATTCATCAGGATTCAATAACTTTTTCCACTCTTTATTGGATTTAGGTAAATTTTTTCTTAACATCAGAATCAATGAATTTCATATATAATAACTTTTTTAATATATCTTTTGTAGTTAATAAAAAGTAAATAGTTTCTGATAATTTTATTGAATATAGAAGACTTTATATATTACTATTTTTTGAAATATTTTATGACTGTAAATTATGAATTTGGAAGCGACAATCATTCTGGTATCCATCCTGAAATAATTAGAGCAATTGAATCTATCAATGTTGGTTTTTCTCTAGCATATGGAGATGATGAATATACCACATGTGCTATTAAAAAATTTAAAGAACATTTTGGAAAAAATATTGATGTTTATTTTGTTGGAAATGGAACAGCTGCAAATATATTAGGAATTAAGGCGGTGACTGAATCATTTAACTCTATTTTCTGTGCAGAAACTGCTCATTTAAATGTCCATGAATGTTGTGGTCCAGAAAAATATACAGGTTGTAAGCTTACAACAATTCCAACAACTGATGGAAAACTTACAATTGATTTGTTAAAACCTTATATTGTTGGTTTTGGTGATCCTCATATGGCTCAACCAAGAGTAATATCTATTACACAATCGACTGAATTAGGAACAGTTTATACTCCTAAAGAAATTAAAGATCTTTCTAATTTTGCCCATAGTCAAAATATGATTCTACATATGGATGGTGCAAGACTTTGTAATGCTGCAGCCAGTCTGAATGTTGATCTAAAAACAATAACTGCTGACACAGGAGTTGACGTTTTATCTTTTGGGGGAACAAAAAATGGTATGATGTTTGGTGATGCAGTGATTTTTTTTGATAAAAAATTATCAAAAAACTTTGAATTTATTAGGAAACAAGGTATGCATCTTACTTCAAAGATGCGTTTTATTTCTTCACAATTTGAAGCACTACTATCAAATAATCTATGGCTTGAAAATGCTAAACATGCAAACAGTATGGCTCAATTATTATATAGTGAAGTTAAAGATATTCCTAATATAAATATAACTCAAAAAGTTCAAGTTAATGCAGTATTTGCATCTCTTTTAAAAAGACATATTACAGAAATACAAAAGAAATATTTTTTCCATATATTTAATGAACAAACCTCAGAAGTTAGATGGATGTGCTCATTTAATACAACCAGAGAGGATGTAATAGATTTCACAGAAACAATTAAAAATGTTGTTAAAAAATAAGTTTCAGTAAAATAATTTTAATTCTTTTCAGAGGGCAATAATCTATAAAAATCAATTTTTTTAAAAAAACGAATAGATATCTCTTATGTCTATTGAATAATTTTGATTATTATATGCTCGTGCTTCTAATGTGTGAAGTCCCCGTGAAGTATGAATATTACACGTGAATGGTGCTTCATAATCGATATGTTTTAGTTCATTATCTATGTAAAATTCTACTTTGTCTGTATTTTCTGTGATTACTTTTACTTGTACATTTCCAAGAAATCTTGCTGCGCCTCTTTGAATACGTAATTTTTTAATAATTGTTGGAATTTCTATACCGAAAAAATAAGACTTATAGATTTTTGGTGTTTCAATATAAACTTTAGGGACATCTGGCTTAATGTTTCCATATACGCCATCAACATACATTATTCCTGAGCCTTCTCCATACCATTTGTCTGTAATCATATTTGCATCATATGCCAATTTAAACCAGCCTTTCTCTCCCCATTTAGTCCCCCAGCTGTTTTTTACAATCCAGCATTGTTTACTGTCATCATATCCAACAATTGTTATTACATGCCCTCCTGTTAATCTTCCCCATTTATGTTTATAAACTCCATTCCGGTAATAATTGAAATCTCTCCAGATCCAACCACATATTACAAGTGGGCCGTGTTCAATCAATGCTTTTTTTATTGATTCAACATCATGATCTACCCATCCCCATTCTTGAATTTTTACAGTTCTATTTTCCCATCCAGGTATGCTTTCAAATGGGTAGTCAAAAGCCCTATGGGGATCAGGATAACAACCTTCATCTGGAACTCCATATTCCATCAGATAATTTGCTGCATCTATAAGATTAACATAACCTTCTTCATAAGTTCCACCTGCATAAAAATAGAGATGACAATCCGATAAATCTGGCTCGAATAATTCACCAGTTTGATACTGTATTATTGTTTCAAGGGCAGCACACAATGCATATGCCTCACAAGTAGGAGCTGGTGTTTGGTCTTTAATAGCAGTTGTATAATCGATACCGTCAATATCTCGATAGTTAAAATAAGAGGGTAAATCATCCATTTTTTTATAACTTAATTGATTAGATATAACTGGTATACTTCCAAATAATATGATAATTATGAAAACAGCGATCAACTTTTTCATAGATAATTACTCCAATATTCTATATAATTAATAAATATATAAAATTAAAGTTTGTATTTATATATTTTATATTTTTTAATAATATTTTGAGGCTTTTTTAATCACAAATTATAAAGCAATTTTTCATTTTATTTGATAATTTATAAAAATTTAAAATGTTTTTTATAAGGCATAGTTTTTTATTGAAATTTTTATAAACTAGTTAACCTATTGCATATGAGAGTAATTATGAAAAATATAAAAACTAAACATAATTTTAAATCCTGTATAGTATTATTTTTGGTTGGGACTCTACTACTAACATCTTTTAGTTATAAAGTTGAAGCTGAAGATACAAATTTTGAAACCCAAAAATTATCTTATTACTTTGACAAACCTGTTTTATCTAAAGTTGTAATTGAGAATACTAACTATGATAGAGTTAATCTTCTTGATTGTTATTGCTCTGGAAAACCAGAAGAACCTAATATTCCCTCAAAAGGAGCATATATTCTCCTTCCACCTAATTCAAAATTAGATAGCATTCAAGTTAAAGTAAAAAATAAAATTACAATTGGTAAGGATTTTGATATTGAACCAATTAGTCATCCTATTCCAATATCTAAATCAATGTTTTCAGTCAAAATTGAAAAGGACAACAAAATTTATGGAAATAATGATTTTTACCCTGGAAAAACATATTCTTTTGTGGGAATATACTCTTTTAAAGGCTATGATATTTTAGTACTTTTATTGCATCCCATGCAATATAATCCAGTCTCAGGAGAACTTTTTTATTATGAAAATCTAGAGTTAATAGTTAAGACAAAATATGATGAAAAGGAATCTTTATTTAGGGGATTAGAACAAGACCATATAGAAGTGAGAAATAAAATTGATAATCCTGAAATTTCTGAATTATATATTTCAAATATTGATTCAAAAACTAGATTTTTAGATAGTTATGATTTATTAATTTTAACAACTGATTCTTTAAAATCAGGATTTCAACCCTTAAAAAATGCACATGATGCAAAGGGTCTTAAAACGGTTATTAAAACCTTATCAGATGTTGGAGGTACTCAATCTACTCCTGAAGATATTCGTCAATTTATCAAAGATGCTTATTTCAATTGGGGAGTAAATTATATTCTTATAGGTGGAGATATTGATATTGTTCCAGCAAAAGAACTTTGGGTTTGGGGTCTTGATGAAAACACTACAGAATATGAAACATTTATGCCATCGGATCTTTATTATTCCTGTTTAGATGGGCCATTTAATTTTGATGGAGATGAAAAATGGGGCGAACCTACCGATGGAGAAGATGGTGGTGACGTTGACCTTTATGCCGAGGTACATGTTGGTCGCGCATGTGTTGATGATATGAATGATGTGAATAATTTCGTTGCAAAAACTGTAGCTTACATAAACAAAGATCCTGATTCAGAATATCTTAAACGTGTATGTTTTGCTGGTGAGTATCTTGGGGATTTTGGAATTGCAACATGGGGTGGCAATTATTTAGATCAAATGATTGATATTTGCTCAGCTGATGGATATGAAACAACTGGTTTTCCCAGCGAAGAATATACAATCATTAAAATTTATGATAGAGATTGGGAAGGCAATTATTGGCCTCCCGAAGAAATATTAAATCAAATCAATAACGGTCTTCATATCATAAATCACAATGGCCATTCTTACTATGAATATAATATGAAAAATTATTATGAAGAAATATATGACCTTTCAAATAACGATTATTGTTTTATATACTCTCAAGGTTGTATGGCTGGTGGATTTGACTGTGATTATTGTGATTGCATCGCAGAACATTTCACTGTAAAAACAGAAAATGGTGCATTTGCAGGTATTTGGAATGCTAGATTTGGTTGGTTTTGGTCTTATAGTACAGATGGAGATTCACAACGCTTCCATCGCGAATTTTGGGATGCAATCTTTAAAGAAAACATCCCTGAAATCGGTAGAGCAAATTCTGATTCAAAAGAAGATAATTTAGCAATAATATCGAGATCATGCATAAGATGGTGTTACTATCAACTCAATTTATTTGGTGATCCTAGTTTGAAGATTATCGAATTTGAAAACAACCCTCCCAATACACCTAAAATTGAAGGACCTGAAAATAGTAATGTTTTTGAAAATTTGGAATATTACTTCACAATAAGTGATCCTGATAACAATAAGGTGTATCTTCGAGTTGATTGGGATGACAATAAAACTAGCAATTGGACAGGACCACATGATTCAGGAACAACTATAGATTTTAAATATAGTTGGGATACACCAGGAACATATAAAGTTAAAGCCTGTGCAAAAGATATTTTTGGTTTAGAAAGTGATTGGGAAACGCTTGATGTAATAATTCCTAAAACAAAAAAATTTTCTAATATGTTTTGCAAAAGATTTGTCGAAAAATTACCTAACCTAGCTCCAATATTAAGATATTTTTTTAAACTATTTATATAGTTTATAGGAATATTTTATTATTTAAAATAGTTAAATCGAATATTAAAATAAATCTTAGTATTAAAAGAATAAACACAAAAATTTAAATCTATTTTTTAATAACTAACTTATAGATTAAATGCAGAGAATTATCAAAGGATGGCTAATTGCTCTTCTTATACTTGCATTAATTGCCTCATATTTAATTGGAATCGAATCATTGATATTTGGTGTATTATTACTACCATTGATAATAATATTAGCAATTATTATCATATTAGGTTATTTAATAAAATAATAATAGTTTTAATTTGACTTTCTCCAAATCCTTGGAATAAGCATAGGAACATCTTTCATATAATTACAATATTTTTTACCAAGTTTTTGTAGTAAAAGATTTTCTTCATACTTACAAAGATAAAAATAAAAAATGACTATAACAAAAAATATAACCAGAGCAACAACTGAAAAAGATAGAATAACAAAACTAAGAAAAACGAGAATCGATCCCAGATATATCGGATGGCGAACTATACCAAAAACACCAGTTCTAATAATTTCTAACTCTTTTCTTTTTTCTTTGAAAACTTTTTTTACTCCATTTTGAGCAAAATATCCTGAAATTAAGAAGAGAGGAATAAAAATTAAAACGCGGAAATACCAAGGAAACAAAACCTGCCAAGAACTAAAAATTTTTAAAATAAATAAATCAGAAATCATCCCAATAAAAAAAAGAACCAACAAAAATAGTTGGCCAGCATCTCCCCATCTATGTTCACCAGCCAGATCTATTCGGTTTTCATAATTATGTCTTTTATATCCATTATTAACGTCCATTTGTTTTCCATAAATTGATATTTATTAAATATTAAAAGCTAACTATCTTTCTTATGATTTAATTAAAATCTATTAGTTAAATAGTTATTTGTAGAGTAATTTATAAATATATTAAATTTATATATTCCAATAGAAATTATTTTTAACCCATTATGTATATTATTGTATAAAATGGGGGAATGTAAAATAAAAAAATTTAATAGAATAATCATTGTAGAGTTAAAAAAGATATTATCAATTATTTTATTAATTTGTTTTATTATTTCTAATCTGACCTATAATGTTTCTTCTTTTAGAAATAATTTTGAAAATGAGAAAATTATTGATAAAATTATAAAAGAAATAGAAATTACTCCAGGATCTGACTACTATTTTAGGTTTTCTTCAGATAGTTTTACTCTAGAAGAAGAAGCGATAAAACCCTATTCATATAGTTTATCTGAAAAAATCAAAAATGCTATAGCAAAATCTCCAAGATGGATTCAACGAGATTTAACAAGGCAATTTTTGGCAATTGATGGAGAAGAATATGCAGATTTAATTCTTGAAACATGTAAAAAATATACCGATGAAATTGCTTTTTCTATTGCTTTTTCCGCTATTGGAAGAGTTCCTCCAGTTGATATATTAATCGATAATGTTTTGATACTTTATGAAAATGATAAATGGATAAAATATGCAGATATTATTGACTATGATAATAATGATGGTAATTATTATTCAACAGTTAAGTATCGGATTATTGAAAATAATCTAGTTAAGGAAATTGAGTTTCCACCAGATATTTACTATTGGTATATTGTTCATCCTTCTTGTAGTGGTGAAGTTCCTTTATATATTTATGATAAATTATGGAGAGATTATCTTATAAATCATAATGATTTAGGTTATCCTCTTTTAAAGGAGAAGCTCTCTGATATAGAATATCTTTGGGATTGTAAATCCTATTTCCAACAAAGAGATAGAACTTGGAATTGGAGTATGAAAAATCATCCAACAGCAATTGAAGCAATATCTTACTGGATTGGTAAAACTGTTCCTGCATGGGCATTTGGTGATAGACCAGGTCAACCAAATATAATTGCTCATGAGCATAATGGATGGTGTGGAGAACTTCAAAAAATTGCAGTTGCAGCACAAAGAGCAGCACTTATTCCATCTGTTGGTATATTTAATAGAGCAGAAGACCATGTATGGCGTGAATTCTACGAACGAGGATGGCATGAAAATGATAACTGGTGGGCTGATGGTGGAGGAGCAGTTGATAAACCAGATATTTATGCATATGGCTGGAATAAAGATATGTCAGCCATACATGCAATAAAAGGTGATCGTGTAATTTATGATGTTACATCTACATATATCCATCCAGAAGAACGGAAAACAATTAATTTTAAAGTTTTAGATAGAAGTTTTAAACCAGTTGATGGGGCAAGAATAACTGTTGTAGTTAAAGGCCCAAAAGATATAACCTGGTTAAGAAATGAGCTATTTAAAACTCTTGAAGATATTTGGGATAAAATTCCAAAACTTTTTAGAGGTAGAATTCTTCAATTATTTTTTGATAAACTTGAAGATAGAATTGAAAAAATCCCAGACATTGTTGACGGTCCGATTTATAGTATTTGGAATTATACAGATATAAATGGGAACTGCGTTTTTGAACTCGGTCAGAATCGCTCTTATACCTTTTTTATTCAATATGGAAACTTAAATAAACCATTGATTCCCGCAAAAAATAATGCTATTCGCTTTTTAAAAAATCCAAAGGATAAAAACTATGTTATTTGGTATCCATTCCTAAAACCAATAAAATTAAATTACAAAAATTTAAACACACCTGATGGCGAGGTTTCATTTGACATTTCATTTGATACAAAATCGTATCAGATCCAAAAAACCATATTAGGAAAGCAAGATAGGGGGATTTATGAAGGAAAAGGAAAAATAGATTTTTTTATTGTTGATGAGGAAAATTTTTTGAAATACCTAGAGAGTAAGGCTTTTAATTGTTATAATTTTATAAGTGGAAGTTCAAATGAATTATCTTTTAACATGCCCAAATCCGATTGGTATTTTATTTTTAGAAACAGCTGTCGAGAAAGTAACATGATTCTTAACTTTTCTACATTAGTTAAAACAGTAACTTCTGAATATAAAGTATCCATTGTCTCCCCAGACACTAGTATCTTTGATAGTCCTATTATAAAAATTGGTGAATCTGTTAAAATTAGTGGTATAGCAACTAATGATATCTTGTTACAAGTAAACGATGAAACCTATGAAATTGAAGTAAAAGATTATGAATGGTTTTATTTATGGGATACATCTGGTCTTGAACCTGGAAACTATTTAATTGAGGCAAATTGCTTTGATAGTCAAGATGATATTTTGATAAAATTAGTAGATTTTATTCCACCAGTTGTTAAAATAGATACTCCTCTTAAAGGCTCAATTATTGAAGACGAAATTATTAAAATTACAGGTCAATCTTTAGACAACCTTGGTACTGAAAAAGTGGAAGTAAAAATTGATGATAGCGAATATAGAATTGCAACTGGAACAAAATCTTGGTATATTAATTGGAATATTAGTAATTTTGAATTAGGTAATCATGTAATTACTGCAAAATCTTTTGATACAAATGGTTGTATATCTTATGAGGAGACAACCTTTGTTTTAAATGAAAGTGGACACACTTGGGGTCCAAATATTAATAATTTTTATTATAAACCTGAGAATCTTACAAATCTAAGTAATATTGTTGTTTATGCAAATGTTACAAGTAATAGTCCCTTTGTAATTAAAAAGGTAGTTGTTCACTGGGATGATGGACAAATTACATATTCAAAAAATATGTTTAGATATGCAGACAATCCAATACAAAATCGACATGAAGAAGATCCGTTAAAAAACCAATCAAATGATCCCATATTTGGTTTAGAATTAGGACAATTTTCCACTGGAACTGAGGTAACTTATTGGATTGAAGCATTTGATTATGCAAACAATATTGTAATATCAGAAAACAACTCGTTTATTATAAATAAAAAATAACTTTTGATTAATTTTATTTAGTCAAAATAAATGTTAATTAAGATTTTTAATCTGATAGATTTTTATTATTATGACATAATTAGGATAACCTATTAAAATTAAAGAATAAAAATAAATCCTGAAATATTTCCTTTTATAATTTTTTCTAAAATTGAATGTTAAATATCTTTTTTAAGAATGAAAAAGAGTTAAAATATCTTTCAAATAAAAAATTGAAATTAGAATTTTTAAAGGATTTATATCTAGGTGTTGCAATAGTAATTCTAACTGTATCATAGTCATCAGGATTTTCACTATTTATGACCTTTATTTTTCCTTCAAAAATTGTATGTTCCATTTCAGGTACAATAACTTTTACCTTAACCTTAAATGCTCCTTCTTCAGGAGTTAAATCTATACCAGATGGTGGACTAGATGTCCACTCTCCCCATTCCGGATATGATTCAACCTCCCAATCAAGCAGTGAAGCCGGCTCTCCAATATTTAAAACCCTAAATGAGGTAAATAGGCTAGAATTAGGTTTTATATCAAAAAATTCAAGATAAGCTCGACAATGAAGATCAGATCCTATATCATCATAGAAACAAAATATCTTTTCATCTATACCTATATAGAGTTTACCATTTGCAATAGCAGGGGATGAGTTTACACAAGATGATTCATATCTCCAAATCTCATCACCGGTATCAGCATTAATACAAAAAACACCTATATTTGAACCAAAATATACTTTGCCATCAGCAACTGCAGGAGAAGACCGTATATACTCTCCAGCAGAGAAATCCCATATCTTGTTACCATTAGATGCATCTAAACAATAGAGTCTTGAGTCTCCTGACCCGATATATAATTTACCATTAAATATAGCAGGGGATGAATCTATACAATCAAATGTTGTAAAATCCCAAATATATTCACCAGTGTTTGCATCCAGGCAAAAAACATGGCCACTGTTTGGTGCACCATCACACGAGCCAATATAGACTTTTTCATCAATTACGGTAGGAGAAGAAAGATGTATTTCATAGCCAATAGATTTTATCCATATAGCATTACCAGTATCGGTATCCAAACAATAAACATTTTTATCTTTTGATCCAATGTAGATTTTTCCATTTACAACAGAAGGAGAAGATTCAAACTCGCCATTTGTTAAATATCTCCAGTGTAAATATCCCTCTTCTAGATCTATACAATATACTCTTCCAATATTTGATCCAATATAGACCTTTCCATCAACAATTATAGGGGAAGATTTTACACCTTTATCAGGTTTAATTGTCCAAACCCATTGACCAGAATAAGCATCATAACAGGATACACGACCTTTATCTGAATATAAACCATTGCCAATAACAACTTTTCCTTCAGCAATAGCAGGTGAAGACCAAGTTCTATAATCAGTTATTTTCCATATTTCATCACCAGTGTCAGCGTCTAAACAATAAAAATTGCTATTACTACCTTGAACAGAAGCAATGTAAACCCTACCATCAAAAATTGCAGGGGAGGAAAATTCAATTTTTCCTTCTACAGTAAAATTCCATTTTATATTATTTGTATCAGGTGCATCAGATGTTGAATAACCAGTATGATAAGTATCGTGACGAAACATTGGCCACCAATCAACATTTTTTGATTCTGATTTTGTATTTTGATAAACATTTGATTTTATGCTGTAACTACTCATTGTTGGTGCAAAGGTCAAGGTTAAAAATAAAATAATGATACCAAGGATTACAGTCTTTTTAAATAAATTTTTTTGAATCATATTTATTTCATCCCCCTCTTGATATTATTAATAAAATTGAGCTATTTAAGTTTTATTACCCCCCTTATTTTATATTTTTAATTTTATTATATATCTATGTAATAATATTAGAATATTTTATAATTATGTAGTAATTATAAAGTTTTTCATTTTATTCTATAAATATCATGTTTGTTCTAGTAAATACACGGTTTTTGTTTCTTTTATTTGATAATATATAAATAACAATAATTTTTCAAAAAAATATTTACCAATCCAAACATTTATATTTATGTTAAGTATTTTTAAATCGACATTGGGAGGTATTATGTTGAACAACCGAAATTTTAGAAAAGGTCTTGTTATCTGTCTTGTGGTTTTATTAATTGGTATAAGTGTTAGTGCCTCCCAGGGTGAACATAAAGAACAAATACCTTCATATGATTGTATGAATATTTTAAATAAACCTTTTACTAAAGAGGAGATATCTGCATTACAGAGACAATCTAAACTAGAGAGGTGGTCATTTACTGTCGGTGAGACATCAGCATCTAAACGATCAATAGACGAGCTGTGTGGTCTAGATGAACCTGAAGAATGGTGGGTGAATGCTGATTTTGATCAGATTGTCCCAATGGATACACTACCTAGTAAGTTTGATTGGCGTGATGAAGTAGAAGGTGGTTTACCACCAATTAAAGATCAAGGTAAGTGTGGTAGTTGCTGGGCTTTTGCAACAGTTGGCCCGCTTGAATGTAATATTAAGATAAGAGATAAAATAACTGTTGATTTATCGGAACAGTGGCTTGTAAGCTGTAATCAAGAAACAGTGCCAAAACCATGGGGTTGCGGTGGTGGATGGTGGGCCCATGACTATTTTTTAAATTCTGGAAAAAAAGATCCATGTGGAGATTCAGGAGCTGTTTTTGAAAGTAATTTCCCATATAAGGCTCGGGATGAACCCTGTATATGTCCATACCAACATGATTATTACATCGAAAAATGTGCTTATGTAGGTATTAAAAATGCTGTGCCATCTGTTGATAATATTAAACAGGCAATTTTTGATTATGGACCAGTAACAGCTGCGGTTTGTGCAGGTGGATATTTTATGATATATACTGGTGGAATTTTTGATATCGAATCAAATTGTTGGCCAAAAGATGTAAATCATGGTGTTGTTTTAGTTGGTTGGGATGACAATCAGGGAAAAAACGGTGTCTGGTTTTTACGTAATTCCTGGGGAGAAGATTGGGGCGAAGACGGTTATATGCGTATAGAATATGGTTGTAGTAAAATCGGTTATGGTGCACGATATATTGAATATAGTGATAGGCTAACTGTTTTTTGTGTTAATGAAAGTTCAAATCAAGGTCCAGGAAGCACAAATAAATATTATGGAATTCCTAATGCAAGGGTAAATGTAAAGAGTTTAGATGGAACAATAGATGAAACAGGATGGACTAATAAGGATGGCAGGTGTTATTTTTATGATTTACCAGAAAATACTGATTATATTATAAAAGTAAATCATTCTAAATGGAAGCAAATTAAAGTAGATTGGAAAAGCGAAAATTTTGTTATTGTTTTTATGGGATCGGAAATAAGTCGTATAAGAATTGCTCAATTTGAATTTTTAAGACATTTCCCGATATTAAAAATTTTAATAAAAAATCTGATAAAATTATCAAGTATTACTAATCAATAAAAACACTCTACATCTTTTTACAATTGTTTATTTCAGTTTAAATATTAATTGCTAAAAAAGAAAAAAAGAAAAAGAGTATTTTATTACAGCAGTCTAAGTATAAATTGAAGAAATGATAATACATTTTGGAAATCGTCAAATAGGCTCATAAATGTTGGCTTGTTAAATAATGCTCTGTTTCTTGGAATGGTTATTTTAAGTGTTGACCATACACTTTCTCCACCATGAATATCTTTTGCTTTTGCCTTAATTTCAAATGTATCTTCTGTTTCCCATATATGATCTTCTGAGTACGGGGTTCCTGAAGCTTGATAGTCAGTCCAATCAGTTATGGTACCATCTCCCCAATCAACATAGTATGATACATCTTGTTCATCAGGTTCAAAAGCAGTGAATTCATAAGTATAAGTAATGCCTGGTTTTCCGCTTGTTTTACCATAAATCCCAGGTGGATCAGGGGGATCATTATATTTACTCACTGTAATTGAAAGGTAGTCATGGAAGGATCGATCACCAGGTCTATCAGCATATAAAAGAAGTATCATTTTATTATCTGAACCTATAAAACCATTAAAATTTTCTCGAATATTACCCTTTAGATATCCATCTCTATTACCTGCCCAGCAATCTATATAGCGGTTTTGATTGTGAAGGTCTTCACCATTACTCCACTGATCGGCATAATAGTCCCAAACATAGAGTTCAATTTGGGTGCATTCATCAGCATAACCTTCCCATAAAATCTCTATATCGTCAATATCTTTAGGATCTTCATTGATAGTAATTTCATAAATATGTGTAGATTCACTACTTCCAGCCGGGGGTGGTGATCTATATCGATTAGCATCATTGTCTCCACCTGTTGCATCAGAGTTTGCTATCTTAGGATAATTAGATGCAGCAATTTCAGTAGTAACTGGTTTTGGTTCCCCATCAATATCACTCCAACGGGGTGTTTCAGAACCATAGCAAAACTTATCTTCACTAGCACCAGTTGAAAAATCATAAACTGTTTGAGAAGCTGAAGCTATCTGAAAAACATCTGCACTTATTCCTTCACCTACATCAGAATCTTCTGAAATTGCAACAACCTTGATTTTTGCCTGTTTTGAATATAAATTGGGAACTGTCCATTCATAAAAACCAGTATTTGTTGTGGAATCAATAAATTCATAAGTATCTCCGTTATCAATTGAATAATAGAGGTCTATCTGTGGGATATCTGCATTGTAGGTGTCTGTTGCTACCCATTTTATTGTCTGTGTCGAGTAACTTGATAAAAATTCGCCTCCATTTGGCCATATAACATGTACAGAAGGTTCAGGATCTATATGTCGAGGAACTTGCATTACAATGCAATGAAGTGCTCCTGCTGCCCAAATTATTGGGTAGCTGTCAATTTGGATTATTTCAACATCATCTCCAGCAGCTTCTTGAAAGGTTTCTAGTGCTTGTTGATCTTCATCTGCATATTCTGGATAATTTTCTCCATAAGTTGAGATGAAATATCTGTCGTTTACACGAAAAGCATTAGTATATGTCCAATGAGTTGCATAGCCATTATCTGGGTGGTTAGCATTCCATGCTGGTGTTCTAAATACTTCAAAACCTAAAGCTTCCATATAAGGAACAGCATTATTTGTAATTTGAATTGCAGTAGGATTAGATCCTGGTTTAAATTCTGAAATAATTACTGTATCTTCATCAACAATATGAAACCACATATCAATATGACCTGTTCCATCTACAGTGTATGGTAGCTGTGGCATAATATGCAACTCATCAATTCCTTGATATGTTTGATAAAGTTCTTTGATCAAATCTTCATCAAAACCCTGAGTTGTGGGATTATCTCCTAAAACAAGAGACGTCACAAAACCAGTTCGATTAGGACCAGCCTGGAAATTACCTCCAGAGTAGTACAATCCCATATCATATGTTGGCATAATTAAATGATCATCGCCAATAAGTGTTGGGATAAAGTTATCTAATGGGCGCGTAGGATAATAGTGACTATCAGCTAATGCAAGAGCACCATCCTGGAAAATAAAATGTGGACCATAATCACGTATCCAAATCGCATTTGCTGGCTCTATTATGAATTCAACCTTATCCATATTTGCACCACTGGATGAAAGCACAGTTTCTGCTACAGTTTTTTGAGATTCACTTGTTACTAGAACATAAGCAATTTCATCAAAATCATCATCTGCTGTTAGTGCCACTACTAAATCTCGAACAACTTCATTCCACTGACCTGAAATATAACAGAAAATAACTACTTGAGTTGGATCATATTCTGCAGGCGATTCAATGAATCCAGATGGTTGCTCTCTAGATTTAATAGAATATGGATATAATGATTGATCAGGATCATATGGTGTTCCACCTTCTCGCCAACGTGGTAAAGGATATGTAATCTCATTATATATATCATAAAAATTTATACTCTGTTCATCTCCCCAAGTACTCGGTATCACACTAGCTCCAATAAATATAACTGTTAATACAGCTATAACACTCTTTTTAACTACATTATTTCGCATTTTTTAATTGCCTCCCCTTGGCTAATCTTATATTAGATATAAGATACACAAATTTAAATGTTATCAATAAATAAAATTACAAACATTATATAACTTTTTAATTTTTGTAGGAAAAGGACTAATACTTTATATTTTTAGTAATTTTCAATAAATTAATTGAAAAAAACTCAATTTAATCCTCTAACATTAAAAAGAGGCTTATAATCATTTTCATCTTTATGATTAATACTTTCTATATTAGATGTCTTAATATTTTCTATCTCATCAGCTGATAGCATTATTGTATTTGAATCAATATCATTATAACTTTTATTCTTACTATCTGAAAGTAAATTAAAAATTCTTTGTTCAATTACAAAGACTTTAACAATTTCTTCTATGTTTAATGCCTCTTTATAATCATTTATAACTCCGACAATTTTCAAATCTCACCACTATATTAACAATTGTTAATAGTCCTTTATATTACTTTCGTTTATCGATTTTTAAAAATAAAATCATAAATATTTTTACGATTTTTATTTAAAAACAAACATATCATTATAATATATAATTGGATTAAAAAAATTGAAACTTTTAACCAAAACAAATTATAATCAAAAAATGAATAAAGGAAGGAACCCTTTCTATTTTCAATATTTTGTTGATTTTATATGATGACAATAAAATGTGCTAAATGTAAACGAAAGGTTTTCAAATACATAAAAATTGGGAAAGGTAAATTATGGCATTGTTGGAAAGATAGAATCATTGAAGACCTTAGTATTCATAATGAAAATAACATTTTATGCAAATGTGGTAATCTAATAGGTATAGATGAAAAAAAATGGATTAAACTCAAGCAACATTCTATTTTAATATCATGAACAAAAACAGGTTGATATTTTTAAAAATTAGATCTCATTTATATAATCTTTACAAAAAAGAAAAAATAGAATGGTTCATAACCCAAAAATATACCTAATAATATGAAGAATACGCTGATTACTTAATAAGTAATTGAGTAATTTTAAATTAATTGCTTTATTTCTAGGCATAGACACTTCAAGACTACCAAAACCACTTTCTGCACCAAATTCATCTATCGCCTTTGCTGTTATCTTAAAAGTTCCTTCTTCATACCATGTATGAGATTTTGTTATAGGTTCACCAGAATGAACAGGCCCAACCCATTCATCAACTGTGCCGTCACCCCAAAAAACTATAAAGTAAAGAGCATCGTTATCTGAATCATTAGAAGTAAATGTAAAGGTATAAGATGCGCCAACTTTACCCTCAGTTGGACCGTTGATAATTGGACTTTCAGGTGGATAATCTGCAAAAATTACCAATGTTTTTACCTGATAACCATATAAATCTTCAAAAGAACATTTTACAATAACTCCAGCGGAACCAAATTCATCAACTGAAGGCGTATCATCAAAAATTAATGGTGCATCAATGTTTATTAAATAATATCCATTTTCATTGGTATTTGTTGTCCAATCTTTATCAATTAAAGGTATTTCTATAGTAACATAACCATCATTAACTGGACTTCCAGTCCCAGTATTAATTACCTGACCAGAAATAGTAACCGAAGAATCAATAAATGTTTCTTGAGGATCTATTACTTCAGTTACATTTAATGGTTGAATGCTTCTAGAAAAAGACTCTAATGATATAACTGCCGAAAAGGTTGAATTTTCAGTGCTTTCATCAACTACAGATTTAACCATATTTCCAACATGTGGTGAATACCATAAAAAATTTGATGCATAATTGATATTATAGCTTTCAAAGGACCCTGCTGGAACCGTAATAGATTCTTTTGCAATACACTGTACAGTTTCATTTAGATAGTAGCTTTCAGAATAGTTTTCCTCCATTAAATCTTCTAATATGAACCATCCTGATGATTCAGTTAAAGTTGATATTTCCCATTGCTCGTCAACTTTAATAGGGAAATCATGTATCTCCATAGGAGGAAAAAAGTAGCTATTATGGCTCAATTCATAATCACGATCTATGAAAAGAATACTTACTATACCATTAGAATTAATTTCTGACTTAACTTCTGCAAGATCTGACACACGAATATAACTAGTTCCTGAAATTTCTCCTTCTATATCACCTGAGAGCAATTCATATGAAAATTCACCAGATATATCACCCGTTATTTCTATTTCATATACATCAAATTCTTTATCACCATGCAGAATTTCAGTAACACCCATCACTTTATATTTAAAATTTTGAATAGTACCAGAAAACGATCCTGTATCTCCAGAAAAATATACAGGGTCTGCAGTATATATCCATTCATCTCCTTCATACCATGTAGGAATATCAGCATTATAGAGTAAGGTTTTATCTTTTGTTATTATTGATGCAAAAATAAAACTTGTAATAAAAAATGTAAATATTAAAAAAAAAAAGATATCGCAAAACTAAGCAATCTAAGTTTCATTTACTTCCTCAAAAATTGAATATTTTTTCTAATAATTGAGCTAGTACAGAATTATGATTAAAGAAATTTAATAAATATCTAAATAAGGGTGAGTCATAATGAGGTTTATACTCTGGTATTCCAACTTTTAAATATTCCCATTCACTTTCAGCACCATATATATCTTTAACTTTAACCCTTATATCATACATATCTTTGAAATACCAGTAATGACTTAATTCTATCTCTTGGCCAGAGGAATAAGGACCTAGCCATTCTTCAATAAATCCATCACCCCAATCAATATAAAGATAAATATCATTTCCTTCTGGATCATTAGCAGAAAATGTGTAATCATACCAGGTTCTATCCATTCCACTATTTGGGCCAAAAATATTAGGTTTATCAGGCTTTTCATTTGTTTCGTCTATAAATGCCCAAGTATTATCAATTCCAACGCTTCCATTGTTATCAGTTGTATACAAAGTAACAGAGTATATTCCTTTTTTCATGTATTTATGTGTTACAATAGGTTCGTTTGAATTTGTTCCATCACCAAACTCCCAATTATATTTTACAATTTCTCCATCAGCATCAAAACAGTTTGAAGCATCAAAAGTAATCTCTTCTCCAATACCTGCATTGTATATACCATTAGCAATAGTAACAGGTGCCCAATCAAAACTATCAGGATCATAATCAACATATACAATTTTTGAATTATCTACATTTAAACTTCCATATTCAATGTTAAAAAATCCATTATATCCAAATCCTGGACCCCAACTATTCTTACAAATCCAATAACCGCCATTATCAATTGAAGGATTATCTTTCCATCCAACGATAATTACCTCATGATTTGTACCGTGTACATCTCCGGGATAAGGAAAGTATTCATCAGGCATATGATGATTCATAAGCCATTTAGTAAATTCTGGAATGACATGCATTGCAACTGCAACTGGTCCTGACTGCATAATCTGAGTTTTTATCTCTTCAATGTCGTCAGGATCACTAAACCACTTATAATAATTTTCAATTGGAACTAACAAATTATCCCAATCAGGATTTTTTTCTCTAGGGAGAATATTATCATTTCTTTTATAAGGTAGAAATGATTCAAGGGCTACTCCGTTATGATAATTACCATCATAAGATGTATTTATAATATATTCTAAAGCAAGACTACATGTTCCACCCATACAACTACCTGCTTTGGGTAAATAGGATAAAACATACTGCTCTGAAAGGTCAGGATTCAAATTTGAGCATCCCTCTCTTATTTCAATTACGCTTTCAAGTACACCAAGCGCAGCAAAAGCCCAACAACTACCACACCACCCCTGAGATTTTACAGGAGTTGTCCAATCTTCACCACTATAATCCATCCAACAAAAGTAATCAGGAGTATATTTTGGTTCTGGTTTTAAAGAATCATCAATATTATTTACACCTTGATCTACAGGAGAGCTCTTTATAACAAACGGGAAAAAATCATTATCGCAATATATAATTTCAGAGGTAGTTTGATCAATATTTTTTACCATATGTATATTAACAGCATAACCTAGGGATGGGATACAGCAAGTAATCAAAAATAAACTAATTAAAACTATTATAAACTTCTTTTTAATGGCTTGCTCCCCCATTTGAATCAATTTTATAATGAGGTATTAGGACTTAAATGTTTTGTTTATATATATTTTAATAAAATATTTTTATTTCAAGTAAAAATTTAAATTTTTATTAAAATAAAACTATCTTAAAATTAAATCATTAAAAAATATGTATATTTGGAAAGGCCGATTTTGTTATAAATAAAATCTTAGGTATAATATTTTTTATAAAACCAAATAATTTCTTTTTCACTTGGAATTTTACATTTCCTCCAAATATTAATAATATCTCTAAGGTTTTTTTCACCAACTTGCCCCTTAAATAAATCTTCTAAAAATTCGGTTCGCTCCTTGATATCTCTTTTAATAAAATTAAGATACTGCTTTGGAGTGTAATAATTCAAAGGATTAAATCTCTTACCAAAATTTACCATATCATGTTTTTCTTCAAGTTCCTCAGGATTAGGTATCAGATAACCAAAAATAGGGTGTTTAATCCAATTATCTATTTTTCTATGTTCTACTAGATTAATTAATCGTTTCGAATCAGCAACTTTTATACCTTCACCTTGACCAATATAAATGATTTCACCAAGCTCATTTTTTAATATTTCACCAGTTTCTATGTCTTTTTTTGGGATTGGTTTACCTTTATTATCAAGTTTTTTAATCTGATTTCCATCTATATCATATTCCCCAACAAATCCAGCATTATTAATAAAAAATACCAAATTGCCATTAAGACCTAAATCCATATCTTCATACATTTTTAGTTTCATTAAAGCTTGTTGTGATTGTTCACGAGCCATAAAATCGGTTGCTGCATAAGATCGCACTCGAGTTCCAGGTTTTTGTGCAGATATTGCAGAAGTTATAATGCTTTCACAACCAGAATCAAGTGCAACAGCCATTTTTGGATCAGTTACTCTAAAAATCGGCTCTAATATATCATACTTTTTAAAGCTTAATGCTTCAGATTTTAATATTTTTGTTACTCCACTACCCCAATCAGGATTAAGTTCACTAAAAAGAAAAATAAATCTTCCATTTGTAGTACCACTTTTTTCATATTTTGTACATTGTAAGGGACCAACTTTTTCTCCGGGTATTTTTTGTGGGATTCTTACTTTAAATCCATTTATTTCTTTATTTGAGTATTCAACGCCTTCACAATCAATATTCATTGCTAGAACAATTGATCTTTGGCCCATTTCATCAATTTCTCTTGATTTCATCAAGCCAGGGTACTCGGGACTATAACGATTTAAACCTTGAGATTTTGCAAAGCTTGCTGCCTCTAATCCAATTAGTTCAACAGATGTAATTTTACCTTTTTCATCATATAAGAGTTTTCCAAGGCATGCATCATCTTGCTCAAGTTCTGGGCCAACAGTAAGTGTTGTTTTTCCTGTACCACTCAATCCTTTTAAAACACGATCAGAAGTGCACCCTGCATGATAAGTAACAAGACCATCGGCTTCAGCTTTATTCCAAACCATAGTAAGATTAGGTTTCTTAAAAGCCCCACCAAAATAATCTACACCTAGGCTTAAAACCCTTCTAATGTTGCTGTCCATTTCGGTAAGGTCATAAATAGTCAAAGGAATTCTTGGATCATACTCAGGCCAAGCACCTTGGATTTCAGTAACATAATTGTGGGGAAGTGGTTCTTGTATAACATAATTCCAACAATGAATTTTCATATTTTTTGTTGAGGGAAAAATCATCATCTTACCCATCCAAGCAATATATGCACTATGAGGATTCTTTACACTAACAGTTATTCGAAGTCCAACCTCATAACCAAGCTCTCCCTGAACTCCTTCTAAAACAATAAGTGGTGGTTTTTCCTCCTGTAGATATTTCATAGCGATATCATAGATTTTTTTTCCGATTTTACTATCAAATTTCTTTTGTTTTTTACCTAATTTATATCCGTCTGGAACAATATAAAAAGCTCTATCAGGCCTTCTACCATATTGTGTTGAGCCGAAAAGGTACTGACCATCCTTTGTAAAAATATAATATGGTTTTAGGAATTTAATATAAAAATCATCATCTGGATTATGAATTATTTGTTTTTCTAAAACTTGGACGTTAGTTTCAATAGATGATGTCTTAGTCATAAACCCTCTAACCCCGCAAGCCTGTATTAATTTCCCCTATATAAAGGAATGTTAAAAATTAGGTTAATAACATTAAAATTTAATAAAAATTATATATTTTTTTTACATCCAAAAATACCAAATATCTAATCTTTTAGAAGAATTTAAATACATAGTAATTAAATTAGTATTTGTGAAACGTTTAATATGAGTATATTATTAGCTATCGGGAATACTCCTCTTGTAGAACTAAAAAAAATAAATAATAATTCTAAAGTGAAAATTTTTGGTAAACTTGAAGGGGCAAATCCTGGTGGATCTGTAAAAGATAGACCTGCTTTTTACATGATTAAAAAAGCAGAAGAATCAGGAATTCTAAGTAAAAATAAAACAATACTTGAGCCAACATCTGGAAATACAGGGATTGCTCTTGCAATGATAGGAGCAATAAAAGGATACAAAGTAACTCTTGTAATGCCTAATTGCGTTAGCGTTGAAAGACAAAGGATATTAGAAGCATACGGTGCAGAAATTATTCTTACTCCTGGTTGTGATGGAACAGATGGTGCAATAAATAAGGCACATCAAATTTTAAAGGAAAATCCAGGTAAATATTTCATGCCTAATCAGTTTGAAAACGAAAATAATATACTTGCTCATTATGAAACAACAGGACCAGAGATGTTCTTTCAAACAAATGGAGAAATTGATGTGTTTGTCGCAGGAATGGGGACAACTGGAACATTGATGGGTGTTGGAAAATATCTCAAAGAACAAAAGCCAAGTATCAGAATTGTTGGTGTTGAACCAAAACCTGGTCATGCTATTCAAGGTTTAAAAAATATGAAAGAAAGTATTGTTCCTAAAATTTATAATCAAGATTTAATTGATGGAAAAATTACAATTGAAGACGAAGAGGCGTTTGAGACAACAAGGTTGCTTGCAATAATTGAAGGAGTTTTTGTTGGTATGAGTAGTGGAGCAGCGGTAGCAGGTGCTTTACATATTGCAGAAAAAATGGAGAAAGGAACAATTATTACATTGCTTCCAGATAGAGGAGATCGTTATTTAAGTACAACACTCTTTAGATCAGTATGTGCCAAATGTCCACCATAATCAATTAATAAAATAAGTAGTTTTTTCAAAATATTTTTATTGAATAAGATTATACCTATTGAACTAAGTCATATAAAATGGGGGACAGAAAAAAATGAGTATCGACTTTAACGCAGATGAGGTTTTTGAAATTGCAGAACAAATTGAGAGAAATGGTGCAAAATTTTATAGAAACGCTGCAGATAATATTACTGATCCCGATAAAAGAAATTTTTTAATTAATCTTGCAGAAATGGAAGATGACCATGAAAAAATTTTTAAGTCTATGAGAACAGATCTTACCCAAGATGAAAAAGTAATTACTACATTTGATCCTGAAGGTGAAGCAGAAAAATATCTACGTGCTCTTGCAGATACACGTGTATTTTATGAAAAAGATATTGATACAACCTCTCTTGAAGAAATATTTAAATCAGCAATTACCGCAGAAAAAGATTCTATCGTTTTTTATATTGGGATGAAGGATGTTGTCCCAGAACATTTAGGAAGAAATAAACTAGATGGAATAATTAAAGAAGAAATGAGTCATATTAGACTGCTTAGTAGAGAACTTCTTACACTTACAAAGTAGGTATAAACCTATTTAAAATTTTTAATAAAGAGACCAGCTTAAAAATTGGATTTTTAAATTAAGGTCTAATTTTAAAGATAAAATTTTTATCTTTATTTATTTTTTCTATTTTCCTCTTCAAATTTTTCAAGATCGGAAATTAATTTAGCCATTTTTTTTACTGAAGTTTTGTATTCTTCATCTGTCTGCATTTCCTGATATGGTTTTTTTGTTTTTCTCTCACTAGTTTCCCACAATAATTTATCTATCTTTTTTTGAAGAGATTTATAATCGTTTTTCATTTTTATATCACCCTTCTTCTTTGCTTATGGAAGCATGTTACTTTCTAACACTAACGATATTTAAAAGCAACGTGTTAAAATGTCAAAATGAAAAATATAATCTCAAATAATCTTGATTCTAACTGAAAAGGTTGTTATAATCTATGCAATCAACAACCTAGGTTTAAAATGATATTTCAATTTTCATTTTCTTTAATTAAAATATACTTATTTTGAGATTGTGGCTTTTGTTATTTCTAATAGTTTTCCCTTTTCTAGTTGTTGGATAGCATCATTTACTTTACCTTTTGCCTGATAAATCTTTATTCCATATCGTTCAAATATTTCAAATGCTCTAGGTCCAATATTTGTAGTTATAACAGTGTCAATCCCTTCATTTGCGACTATTTGCCCAACTGTAGCTCCGATTTCACTTGGGCGGTCTCTTGTTGTGTTTTCAAAGGTTCTGAGTGAATTGGTCTTTGTATCAATAATCAAGAAGAAGGGGCATCTATGAAATGTTGCGTCTATATTACTTTCTTTATCTATTCCAGTTGCACTTATTACTACTTTCATTTTCTATACCTCTTATAAATCTAAATCAGAAACTATCCTCCAAGAGCCTTAATTGCAGCAAGGATTTGACCATCGGTGAATCCAAGATGACTAATTGCACCATTTAGACATGCAGCAGAACAGGAACCACATCCTTTACAGAGGGCTTCGTTAACAGAGGCAACTGTTATTTTATGACCAAAGTGATCAATCTCTTTCAATTCAATTGCCTTATATGGACAGGCTTCTACACAGAAACCGCAACCACGGCAAAGGTCTTCATTAACACTAGCGACAGTTGCTTCAATCATTAGTTGTTTTTTAGAAAGTATATCACATGCTCTTGATGCGGCACCACTAGCTTGTGCAACAGTATCTGGTACATCCTTTGGACTTTGACAGCAACCAGCTAAAAAAATTCCATCTGTAAACGTATCTACAGGTCTTAGCTTAGGATGAGCCTCTAAGAGGAATCCATCTGCACTTTGATTGATATTTAATAGACGGGCAAGATCCTTTGTATCTTGACGTGGAATAATACCTGTGGCAAGCACAACAAGATCGGCTTCAACATCAGGATGACCCTTAGCTTTTACTATAACTTTGTTACCTTTTTTCTTAACCTCAATAGGATCAGCAAGCTCTCTTCGTCTATAAGTAACATCTTCACCTTGTACTCTGTTATAGAATTCCTCGAATCCTTTGCCAAAGGCTCTAACATCAGTATAATAAACGATTAATTCCGCATTTGGGATTTTATCCCTCACCATGTGTGCCTGTTTAGCGGTATACATACAACATACACGAGAACAGTACTCATTGCTCTTTTTATCACGAGAACCCACACATTGAATAAAAACAACCTTTTTTGGCTCTTTACCATTAATTTCAATATGACCTTCTGTTGGTCCAGAAGCTGATACAAGTCGTTCAAATTCCAAACCAGTAATCACATTATCATACTTACCGTATCCATATTCTGGTTTTTCAGCAGGATCATATAAATCAAAACCCGTAGCAACAACGATTGCACCGACATCCAAGTCGACTATTTCCTCTACTGCATCATGGTTTATTGCACCAGCTTCACAAGAATCAACACATTGTTCACAAAGTGAACAAATATTGCAACTCAAACAACGTTCTGCTTCTTTTCTGGCCATTTCCTCAGTCATTTCAAGCTCGACTTCTTTAAAGTTATTGATTCTTTCTTTAACGGGACGAGTTGGAATTTTCACACGATTCATTTTTTCATAAACTTTATCAGGAATAGGAGCCACGACAGGTTCTTTTTTTACCCTACCTTTTTTCAAGTTTTCTCCTCTCAAATACCGATCAATAGAGATTGCTGCCTCATGTCCTTTTGCAATAGCATCAATAACAAGTCCTGGACCAGAAACTGCATCACCAGCAGCAAAAACTCCAGGGATATTTGTTTGCTGAGTGATACCATCAACTACAAGTAAACCGCCTTTTGTAACAAGTACTCCATCGGCAGCCTTTAAGAGAGTATAATCTACTTCTTGGCCAATAGCCACAAAAATTGTATCTGCTTCCAGGATTTCCTCAGTATCAGGTTCCACCTGGGGATTAAATTTACCATCTTCGTCAAAGACAGATGTACACTCCAATGACTCGAGACCAACAGCTTTACCACTAACACCGATAATCCTTTTTGGCATACGCCGAGTATGAATAATAATACCTTCTTCCTCAGCCTCTTTTATCTCATGTTTAAATGCCGGCATTTCCTCCCGGGATTCAACACAAAGAACATGGATTTCCTGACCGCCAATTCTCAGAGCTGAACGTGCAACATCCATAGCAACATTTCCGCCGCCAACAACAGCTACTCGTTTTCCCACTTCAATTTTTTTACCAATACTAAGTGCCCTCAAAAAGGCTGTAAAACCATAAACTCCTTTTAAATCAAGACCCTCAGTTGCAATCGGTAAAACACCATTCTTTTTATCAACTTCTATTTGAACCTGGGTTTCCGCAAGTGAGGTTAAAACAGACATCTGACCAATAGCAGATATAACAATATCAGCATCAAGAGTAAATGTGGAACCTTCGATAGGTATAGGCCGTCTTCTACCAGTTTCATCGGATTTACCTAACTTCATACGTTGACATTCAATCCCAATAACCTTATCCTTTTTTCCGATGATTCTCTTAGGAGCTGCCAAATAATAAAAAGAAATACCTTCTTGCTCACATTCAGCTAGTTCTTCTCTTGTGGCTGGAATCTCTGCACGTGATCTTCTATAAATAACAAATGCTGATTTAGCACCCAGACGAACCGCAGTACGAACAGAATCAATAGCAACATTTCCACCGCCAATAACAGCAACAATTTTATCCTTGAAATCTACTTTTCTACCTATGCCCATGTCTTGAAGGAAACCAGCAGCATGAATAACACCATCAAGCTCCTCACCTTCAACGCCTAATCTTTTACTCTTATGAGTCCCAATAGCGATAAAGATTGCTTCATAACCCGCCCTCATAATATCCTTTAAGGTTAAATCTGGGCCGATAGGGGTACTAGTCCTTATTTCTACTCCATCTTCTTCTATCCTCTTAATATCATAATCAAGAATTTCTTCAGGCAACCGGTACTTTGGAACACCGACCCTTAGCATACCACCAGGCTTAGATAACGCTTCAAAAACCGTGGGTTTATATCCCCACAAAGCAAGATCATGGGCAACTGTCAGTCCGGCAGGTCCTGCACCAACAATAGCTACTTTTCTACCTTTACCAGGTAACTCTTTTTCATCTTCTTTTTTCTCTTTCTTTTTCCGCCCATGTTTTCTCTCATAATCTGCAATAAAACGTTTTAATGCTCTAACAGCAACAGGCTCATCAACCTCATTTCGATTACAATTCTCCTCACAGACATGAGTACAAATCCTCCCACAGACACTAGGAAATGGATTATTTATACGTACTAAGTCAAGTGCCTCCTGGAATTTACCGTCTCTAATAAGAGCAACATATCCTTGTGCATGTACACCAGCAGGACAGGCGTGAACACAGGGAGGTTCTCCAATTTTATCAATCGTATACTTCTGCGGAACTGCCTGAGGAAACGGAATATAAATAGCCTTTCTATCACCTTGACCCATATTAAACTCATCAGTTACATTAACAGGGCAATTCTTAACACACTCACCACACCCAGTACATTTCTCAACATCAATATAACGTGGTTTCTTACGGACTTTTACTTTGAAATTACCAACATAGCCGTCGACATCCACGACCTCTGAATAAGTTAAAAGATCAATGTTTTTATGTCTCCCTACATCAACCATTTTAGGTGTCAAGATACAAGCAGAACAATCCATAGTTGGAAATGTTTTATCAAGCTGAGCCATACGTCCGCCAATACTAGGTGTTTTTTCAACTAGATATGTTTTAAAACCCATATCTCCAATATCAAGTGCAGCTTGAATACCAGCAATTCCTCCACCAATAACTAATGCTTTTGGAGTAACACTTACCGTTTTTTTCTCAAGTGGTGATAAAAGAGAAGCACGAAAGACAGCACCTTCTACCAAAGATTTAGCTTTCTCTGTTGCATTTTCTTTGTCTTTATGAACCCAGGAGCATTGCTCACGAATATTTACCATTTCTAAACAATATGGATTTAAACCCATCTCTTCAAGAACTGCTCTAAAAGTAGGCTCATGCATACGTGGAGAACAAGAAGCGACAACAACTCGATCGAGTTTCAACTCTTTAATGTCTTTTTTTATAAGTTCCTGTCCAGGATCTGAACACATATATCGGTAAAAACGGCTAACAGCAACATTTGGTAAAGTTTTTGCATGTTCTGCAACTTTTTTTACATCTACTGTTGCAGCAATGTTTACTCCACATTCACAAACATATACTCCGATTTTCATAGCATCACCCCGCCTTTTTTACTATACCTCCAATTTGTGCAAGAATTTGCTTTAAGTCAAAATGCCTCATTGAAATTGCAGCTGTTGGACAAGCTGAAGCACATGAACCACAACCTTTGCACATGACATCGTTTACCTTCATCACCTTATCTTTTTCATCAAACTCGAGAGCTGAATATGCACATAAGTCTTCACAGATTCGACAGCCACTACATAGATCTTCATCAATACTAGCAGAAATTGCTTCAACTTCAACTTTTCCAGCTGCAAGTGGTTCAGATGCACGAACTGCAGCACCACTTGCTTGTGCAACAGCATCGGGAATATCCTTTGGGCCTTGACAGCAACCAGCTAAAAAAATTCCATCTGTAAATGTATCTACAGGCCTTAACTTAGGATGAGCCTCAAGCATGAAACCGTCGGCGCTTTGATTAATATTTAAAATACGAGAAAACTCCTTTGAGTCCTTTCTTGGGATAATTCCAGTAGCAAGCACAATCAAATCAGCATCAATATCAGGATGACCCTTTGCTTTTACAATAACCTTATTGCCATTATTTTTTACTTCGATAGGATCATCAAGTTCACGATGTCTATAAATAACACCTTCACCTTGAACCCTGTTATAGAACTCTTCAAAGCCTTTGCCAAAGGCTCTAACATCGGTATTATAGACAATTAGCTCTGCATTAGGAATCTTATCTTTTACCATGTGTGCCTGTTTAGCGGTATACATACAACATACACGAGAACAATACTCATTACTCTTTTTATCACGAGAACCCACACATTGGATAAAAACAACCTTTTTTGGCTCTTTACCATTAATTTCAATATGACCTTCTGTTGGTCCAGAAGCTGATACAAGACGTTCAAATTCCAAACCAGTAATCACATTATCAAATTTCCCATATCCATATTCAGGTTTTTCTTTAGGATCGAATAGATCATATCCTGTTGCAACAATAATTGTTCCAACTTCAATTTCGATAATTTCTTCTTTTTGATCAAAATTTATTGCATTTCTCTCACCACATGCATCTACACAAAGTGCATGATCACCGCATTTACCAGTTCTAAGAGTAATACAATTCTCAGGATCAATCGTATATTTCAAAGGAACTGCTTGAGGGAAGGGAACATAAATGGCGCTTCTTTTACCTAGATTCATATCAAATTCGTTTTTAATTCTATTATGAAGTCTACAAGCCTCTGCACAAGCACCACAACCTACACATTTTTCCTCATCAACATAACGTGGTTTCTTTTTAATTTTGACTTTAAAGTTACCGATATAACCATCAACGCTTTCAATCTCTGAATAAGTGAAAAGTTCAATATTTGGATGTCGTGCTGCATCAACCATTTTAGGTGTCAAAATACAAGCAGAGCAATCCATAGTTGGAAATGTTTTATCAAGCTGGGCCATACGTCCACCGATACTGGGAGAACGTTCAACAAGATATGTCTTGAAACCCTTATCAGCTATTTCTAAAGCAGCTTGAATACCAGATATACCGCCACCAATCACAAGTGCCTTAGGTATAACACTTACCTCCTTTTTCTCAAGCGGCTCTAAAAACTCTGCACGTGCAACAGCACCTGATATTAGATCAACTGCTTTCAAAGTTGCCTGTTCTCTATCCTCATGAACCCATGAACATTGTTCTCTTAGATTCACCATTTCAAAATAGTATGGATTTAAACCAGTATCTTCAAGAACAGCCCGAAATGTTGGCTCATGCATACGTGGAGAACAGCTTGCAACAACAACCCGATCAAGCTTTAGTTCTTTAATATCTTTTCTTATAAGTTCTTGCCCAGGATCAGAACACATATATTTATAATCACGTGCAACTGCAACATTTTGTAGATTATTGACAAGTTCAACTACTCGTTCAGTATTTACTGTTTGTGCTATATTGATCCCACATTGACAAATATAGACTCCAATTTTCATATCAATCGCCTATCTTTCACCATATATACTCTTAAGCTGCCTATACGAAAACACTGGGCCATCTTTACACACATAAAGATTACCGATATTACACCTACCACATTTACCAATTCCACATTTCATCCTCATCTCAAGAGTGGTAAAAATTTGGTCTTCGGTAAACCCTAATTTTTCTAAGTTTTGAATTACAAATTTAATCATTATTGGTGGCCCACAAGTAATAGCAATAGAGTTTTTTGGAGATGGTTTAACTTTGAGTAAATTATCTGGAACGAAACCTACAAATTTCTTCCAGTCATCCTCTTTTACATCGATTGATAGGTGAACATTTACATCTTTTCGTTTCTCAAGATCAGCAAATTCTTTTTTATAACTCAGGTCTTTTGAAGTTCTTGCACCATATATAATATCTAGTTTTCCATAGTCGGCTCTTTTATCAACAACATAGTTAATTAAGGCTCTAAGAGGGGCTTGTCCGATCCCGCCACCAATAAATGCTAAATTTTTTCCCTTCCAACCATCAACATCAAAATGGTTACCATATGGACCCCTGACACCTACAACATCACCAGGTTCTAATTCATGCATGGCTGTAGTTACCTTTCCAAGTTTCATAACGCTTACCTCAATATATCCTTTCTTTGTGGGTGAAGATGAAATAGCAAAGAAACATTCTCCCTGACCAAGAAGACTAACCATTGCACATTGTCCTGGAAGATATGAAAAATTATTTTTCAGTTCTTTATCTTGAAATACTAATTTAAATGTTTTAATAGGTCTATTACCACCTACTTCTGGCCTTATTTCTTCAATTGTTGCAAGATGTGGTTGATATGGATTTTCCTTCATGGTTTCACCTCCCCAGCTTGGGTTACAACATCAATTATATCAATATTTACAGGGCACAAATCAATACATCTACCACAACCAACACAGGCAATTACGTTAAAATTTTTCGGGTAATAATTATATTTATGATACACTCTATTTCTTACACGATTTGTTCTAGCAGGTCTTGGATTATATCCTGATGCATGTATTGTATATTCGGGATTCATACAAGAATCCCAAACACGAATTCTTGCTCCTTTAGTAAGAGTTGATTCATCCTGAATATCAAAACAATGACATGTTGGACAAAGATATGTACAAGTTCCACATCCAATACATCTATCAGCTACTGCTTTCCAATAGGGATTTTCAAATATTTTATCCAATTTTTCAACAATGCCATCTGTTTTTTGAGCTCGAGAAATAGTATCAATTGCCTTTTTTTCTACCTCTTTTTTCTTTTTTAAATCACTGTCGGTTGCACGTTTAAGATGTTTGCTTGTGCTTTTGGTTAATTTGTCCCCTTTTTCACTTGCTACTTCTACAAAATAGCTGTCACCAATATCTGTTAACAGAATATCAACATATTTTGGTGATGCAGGGCTGTCATCAAAAGAAGTACAAAAACAATTTGTAGGTGGATTGTTACAACTAAGTCCTACAAGTGTGGTATTTTCTCTCCGGGCTAAATAGTATGGATCTTCAAAATCGCCTGAAAAAGCACAATCAAGAATAGAAAAGCTTTTTGCATCGCAAGGTCTAATTCCAAAAATAACAGTTTTTTTATTGTTCATATCAATGGATTCAATTTTTCCCTTAGGACCTGGCTTAAACTTAAACATTGTTTCAGTCTGACGAAACATTAGAACCTTTGGTGGAACATTTGAATTACAAAAGTCAAGGTTAACATCAGTTGCTTTTTTTATTTCATTAAATGTTATTATTCCATTATTTTCAACAGGTGCAAAAACTCGATTTTTACTTGAAATTTCACCAATAAAACCTTGAAGATCTTTTTTAGGTAAAACATATTTTTCCATATCTTATCACCTCACAAAATGAACTCCTCCGGGTCATCAGGTTTAAACATTGCAAGCAATGGTTTTGATTCAGAGTCAATTCCTGCAGTGTATTCAAACAATTCCTTGATATCTTTCTCAATTTTTTTATTTAACTCCATTAAAGGGATATTCATGGGGCATACCCGTTCACATTGACCACATCCGATACATCTCCCAGCCAAGTGAAATGCTCTCATTAGATTCCATGCAGTGTTTTCTGAAATATTAACTGATCTTCTTACCCATTGAGGGTTTAGTTGATCAACCATACATTCTTTACAATAACAAAGAGGACAAGCATTTCGACATGCATAACAACGGACACATCTTTCAAATTGTTTTTCCCAGTAATTCCATTTATCTTTAAGAGATTTTTTTTCAAAATCTGCAATTTTTTTGTAATCTTCTTTTTTTGTTGGTTTTACTTCTTTTCCGATTAATATATCGTATAAAACAGGTGTTGGATATTCACAGTGTTTGCATTTATCAGGCATAAGTTCATTTTTGGGAATTTTTTGCGTTTTTCCATCAACTGTGACAACAAAATTTTCACCTTCTTCTTTAATATCTGCATTTTTAATATGTCCGGGATATCTTTCTTCAAGTTTCTTAGGATCAACAACTCCTGTGCAGGGAATACCAATAATTACAACATTATCGCGAGAAAGTCCCTTTTCTTGAATTATTTGAACTATTGCTCTTGCATCACAACCCTTCACAACAACTCCTACCTTTCGCATGTCAGGTTCTTCACCCTTCCGTAGTGGAGGTTTTTCCTCAAGCATTGGAAAAACAGCTAAGTTGTGAACACATATTGGTGAAAAAATGAATTTATCTGTATCACTTGGTTCATATGCAAAGGATGGCTTTACCTGAAAACCGTATGATCCTTTTTCATAACCAACAACGTATTTTACATCAGTTCTTGAGACAGTTTTTTTTGCTGTATTTCTTAGCTCTTTTTCATCTACCATTTGTTATCCCTCTTAAAATGTTGCATTGGACCAAGTTTTCTTATATCCTCTGTTACCTGTTTGACAACTTCAGCAAACTTGTGTCCTTCAGCAGCAGATACCCAAGTCATTTTAACTCTGTTTGGATCAATTCCAGTGTATTCTAATAGTTTCTTTAGTACTGCCATACGGCGCCTTGCTAGGTAATTTCCACGTTCATAATGACAGTCACCAGGATGACAGCCGCCAATAAGTACTCCATCTGCCCCTTGCTGAAGTGCATTTATTACAAATATTGGATTTACTCTACCTGAGCACATTACTCTAATAACTTTTAGATTAGGTGGATATTGTATTCTACTAGTTCCAGCAAGATCAGCTCCTGCATATGAGCACCAGTTGCATAAAAAACCAATAATATTTGGTTCAAATTTTTCAACCATATCTTCAGCCTCCAACAATTCTACTTACCTTCATTTTTTTAATCGGACCTAATTTTTCTAAATCTTTAACAAAACCATCAATTGATTTGGATAGTTTTGCCGATTCCCCAGTTGAAAACCATTCAAGTTTGATTCGATTAGGTTCGATGTTAAGATCTTTTAAAACGCGTTTAAGAAGAATTAATCTTCTTCTTGTTTTATAATTACCATCATGATCGCATTCTTCAGGTGGGCAACCTGCAACCATAACACCCCAGGCACCCTCATCAAATGCGTTTAGAACTAGTTCAGGTGCAATACGGCCTGAGCACATGCTAACTATTAATCCATAAGGTGTTTTAATTAAAGTAGGAGGTTCAGAAAGCTGCATCCCTGGAAATATTGACCAGTTACAACAAAAAACAATTGCCTTCATATCTTTATTATCCTTTAAAAGATTAGATACTTTAGCATGAAGTTCTGGAAGTGTTATTTCACAACCTTCTAATTGTGTAATTGCACCAGCAGGACATGCCGCAACACATAGGCCACATCCTCTGCATTCTACTTTATCAACTTCAACCTTTTTTTTATCTTTAGTTTCATCAATAATTGAAAGGGCTTCATATTTACAAAGTGGAACGCATACTCCACAAACGCTGCATAGATCCTCATCAATTTCAACAATTGTTCCTACAACATCGTATCCTGCTTCAATAAAATCTGCTCTTGCATCTGTTAAAATCTCTGTAACAGGTACACCTGCAGAGCAGTTATCACTGCAATTTTTACAATAAAAACATGAAAATATTTTATCTACAATTTCTTGAGTAGGTTTAAGCTCACCAGTTATCATCCCATAAATAAGCAAAAGTTTTCCACGTGGCGTATCAGATTCCCAATTGTATGACTTAAATAAAGGACAGAGTTCGTAACAATAACCACATCTTATGCATTTGTTTAATTCATGCTCCCATTTTTTTGATCTATTAAAATTTACTTTTTTAGCAGCCATTTCTATCCCCCCACTTTGTATCTAAGATTTGTTGCTTTTACCCAATTATCTGGTGCGTCCATTAGTTTGTGTGGATTTAAGATATTATTTGGATCTAGTGCTTTTTTTATTGATCTCATAACAGGAATTATATCACTTCTAGCTTTTTTCCAGGGCGGTGCTTTTGAAAGGCCTATTCCATGTTCAGCTGAAGTTACTCCTCCAACAGAATGAATATAGTCATATAGCTGATCAATTACCTTTTCGGCATCTTTCCATTGACTTTTTTTCTTAGGATCAAGCATGATTTTTGTATGAATCACTCCTGACCCACAATGTCCATAAACAGCCATTATCACATTGTTTTTTTCTGCTATTTCATGGATTTTTTCAGCAGCTTCTGCAATTTTTGAGTTAGGAACTCCCATGTCATCGGCAAGATCAGTGCAAATGATTCCCTCTTTGTATCTTGAAAGTGATGCAAACAGTTTTTTTCTTCCTGAAAAAAGTTTAGTTCGTTCTGCTGCATCATAACTCTTTTGAACTCCGAAACCATTATGTTTTTCACATATTTCTTTCATTTTTTGTATTTCAAAATCTACTGCCTCTTTGACATTACCATCTGCTTCAAATAAAATAATTGCTGCAACTACAGGAAGGCCTAAATCCATTGCTTTGTTTACTGCAATTATGCCTATTTTATCCATAAGCTCAAGCATTGAAGGCTGTGACCCACTTGAAATAATATCAGATATTGCTTTACCAGCATCCTCAAGTTTATTGAAATTTGCAACAGCTAAACATCTATATTTTGGAATTGGAATAATACCCATAGTTGCTTCAACAACTACACCAAGTGTTCCTTCAGATCCCACTATCAATCTCTCAAGTTGGTAACCTGACGAGTGAACCCTCGTGTTTGAACCAAGATTTACTAAATTTCCATTAGCAAGAACAACCTTCATTCCATATACATAATCTCTTGTTGCACCATATTTAACTGATCGGACGCCAGATGCATTTGCAGCAATTTCACCACCAATTGTGGCAATTCTACTGGATGCAGGTGCTGGAGGATAAAATAGTCCATATTGTTTTAAGGCACGATTTAAATCATCATCAACAACACCTGGCTCAACTTTTACTAACATATCTTCTGGACGGATTTCTATTATACGATTCATCCGTTTCATGTCAAGAATTATTCCGCCATCAATTGGTACAGTATGGCCTGACGTTCCTGAACCAGCACCTCTGGGAACTACTGGGATTTTATTTTTATTTGCATATCTCATGATCTTTTGAACTTCCTCAGTAGTTTTTGGTCTGACAATTACTGAAGGCATTGCATGGTGAACTGAAGCATCAGATGCATAAACATATAGATCAGCAATGTTATCTGAAACGTTATCTTTTCCAACTATTTCTTTCAATTTATTAACATCTATTTTCATGTTTTCACTTCTTTTAATGGGTTTGGACCCAATTTTTTAAGATCATCAACAAATTCTGTAACTATCTGAGCAAATTTTTGACCTTCAGATGCAGAAACATACTCGAATCTAATTCTACTAGCATCAATTGCAAGTTCATCCAAGAGTTTTTTCAGAAGTTTTATTCTTCTATTTGTTTTATAATTACCAGATTGATAATGGCAGTCGCCAGGATGACATCCTGCAACTAACACTCCATCTGCACCTTTTTTTAATGCTTCAAGAATAAAAACAGGATCAACTCTACCCGAACACATTACTCTAATTGATTTTATATTCGGAGGATATTTTATTCTACTAGTTCCAGCAAGATCAGCTCCAGCATATGAGCACCAGTTGCATAAAAAACCAATTATGTTTGGTTCGAAATCTTTTGCCATCTTTTTTTCACCTCAAAATGAAAATTTTTATATCTTTTCCAATTTCATCAAGTGTTAATTTTACTGCTTCTGGAACAGCCGCAGCAATATTTTCACTTAGATTTTCTCCAAATTCACATGGAATTTTTTCCATCATTATTCCAATTATTACAATTTCCTTGGGAATTCTTTTTTCCCCCAATTTTTTTGCCATATCAATAGCCTCGATAAGAGATACATCGTGAGGATTACAGGAGTGCATTGTATTGAAATCACCAATTGGGATTCGTTTAACTTCTCCATTTTTGCTATTTTCAGATTTCACTGCATCAATAATTATTGCTTTGTCATAGCCCAATAGTAGGTCAAGCAGGTTCATTCCACCTGTTATTGCTTCTTCAAGGTCGACATTAGGATGTTTTATTTGCTTTTTGAGCTCATTTATAACATGAACTCCCACTCCATCATCACTAAGGATGAGATTTCCAACGCCAAGTACTATTATTCTCATTTTCTTTTATGCCTCTATAGATTTTGTGTCAGTTTTTTGTATAGTTTTTTATTGTGATCATAAATATTTACTTCTAGTGGCATACCGCCAGGTAGGGTATGTGTGGCACATGCAAAACATGGATCATATGCTCTAAATGCCATTTCAACCATGTTTAAGGTTGCATTATTAACATTCCCCCCTTTGATTAATCCCTTTGCGGCATTGCGAATGGACATATTTATTGCACCAGAGTTGTTTGTTGTTGCAACAATTAGATTTGCTTTATCAATAAGCCCGTCTTTTGTTAATTTATAATGATGAATTAATGTTCCACGTGCAGCTTCAGTTACACCAATTCCCTCTCCAGGTTCACCAACAGGGTTTCTAATTTTTGTAGAGGTTATTTCAGGATCTTTAATAAGTTCCATTGTTCTCTCTGTGGCATATAAAAGTTCAATTAGTCTTGCCCAGTGGAATGCAAGAGTGGAATTAACTGATTTACCACCAAGTGTTTCAAACATTTTCTTATATTCTTGGTCAGCTTGAGGTGTCGCCATACCTTCTGCCGCATTTAGCCGCCCTAGAGGTCCGACTCGATAAATCCCGCTTTCTTTCCCATCTTTAAAGCCGTTCCATCCCACGCTTTTAAGGTAGGGGAATTTTATATAAGTCCATTCTTCAACATGTTCAGCGATATGTTTTGTATAATCTTTAACATCGAACTTTACTTTTTCCTTACCTTTTTGGTCTGTCACGCGTATTTTTCCATCATAGAAATTTACTTTGTTGTTTTTATCAACTAGACCCATGTTGTAGGTTGCTAATTGATAAGGATCACTTAGTATAACATTTACATAATTCTTGTTCTGGAGAACAATATCATCAAAAAGTTTTAAAGTAAATTTAGCAAAATCGATACAGGATTTCACCATTTTTTCAATTTCTTTTACTTCATCTTTGTTAAGACCTTTTGATACACCACCAGGTAGCCCACAAACAGGATGGGTTGCTTTTCCCCCAAGAATCGCTGTGATTTTCTGACCATATGCTCGATGTTTTATTACCTCTTTTCCAATATCAACACCTGCTTTTTCTATCACTCCTATCACGTTTCTTTTTGCAGGTGGTGCGTCTGGTCCGACTACAAAATCAGGACCTCCTAGGTAATAAAAATGTAATGTGTGATCATAGATATAATAACCCGAGTACATTAGTTCTCTGAGTTTTTTTGCAGCAGATGTTGGTTCAACATTAAATGCAGCATCAAGAGCTTTTGTTGATGCAAAATGATGAGCAACTGGACATACACCACATATACGGCTAGTAATTTGCGGCATATCTTCTGCACGTCTTCCCTGTGCAAAACGTTCAAAACCTCTTAATTCAGGAATCTGAAGATAAGCATTGTCTACATCACCTTTATTATCTAAAAAAATGCTTATTTTTCCATGCCCTTCTAGTCTAGTTATTGGATCAATTGTAACAGTTTTCATTTCATCACCTTCCTATTTATTAAAGCATTTGGCAGACCATATTTATAAAACGTTCCAACTGGGTCTACCACTTGATTTATCAATTTTTCTACCTCCTCATCACTCATATTTTCTTCTCCTTCGATTCCAAGAATTGATGCTAGAGCAGAAATCATCTTAGCCCCTTGATCAATTGAATTGGGTGTTGGACCTCCACAACCAGTACATGGCATATTGGCATTAAGACAACGTGCCTCACAACTTCCTCTTGTGGCAGGACCCAAACAAATAACACCTTGTTCTAAAAGGCATTTTTCTTCAAATTTATCAAGCTCATATATTCGTTTTATCTCCTTTATTTTCTTCTCAGATTTTTCAAATCGACATTCGTCACAAACCGATTTTAATGGCCCAATTACACTACCTTTTGGAGGTAACTTGTTTTCAACAATAGCACCAACAGCAGTCATTATCAAATCTGGAGTGGGAGGGCAACCTGGTAAATAATAATCAACATCAACAGTTTGATCAAGTGTTCGAACTGTATCATAAAATTCGGGTAGGGTAAGTGTTCCTTCCTTTACTTTTACAGATGTTTTTGGAGTAATCTTTTTAGGATTATTTGTAGATGGATTGTTTAAGTATGCAATATTGAAAATTTCTTCTTTATTTGCAATATTTGCTAGACCCGGGATTCCACCATTTACTGCACATGCTCCAAATGCGACAAGTACTTTTGATTTCTTTCTAAGTAATTTTGCGATATGTTCTTGTTCTTCAGTTCTAATTGAGCCATTGAAGAAACAGACATCTATATGGTTATCATTCATTGCTTCAACATCTTTATATTTAGTATCAATTGCAACAGGCCAAAACAGAATATCTGCAGCTGCTATTACATCTAATATTTTCTCATCAATGTCAAGAACTGCTATCTCACAACCACCACAACTAGCAGCCCAATAAAATGCTACTTGAAGTTTTTTGTTTTTACCGGCTTCTTTTTTCTTTTGTTTGTTTTCTTTACTCATATAATTCACCATCTCTTTTAAATTTTAAGAAATTCTCTTCTTATTTTTCAAAAACCCCCTTTTTCTTTAATAATAGGATTGGATCAACTGTATGATCGTCAAATGCGCAATATTTTGGATCCAAACCCAATGCAACAGCTATAAGCTGAGTGTAGTAGTAAACGGGAAGCTGTTTATAATTGTTATACAACTTTTCTGCTTCTTTGCCTCGAACATCTATATTGAATCTGCATAGTGGACAAGAAAGAACTATTGCATCACATCCTCTATCAATTGCAAACTTAGTAATTCTATAAGCTCTACCAGAAACAATTTTTTTATTTTCTATTGTGTGATATGATCCACAGCATTCAATTTTGAATGGATTATCAATAACATCGGCACCAAGTGCAGTTAATAAATCTTTCATAATTGTGGGTTCCTCTGCATCATCAATTGCAACTTCTCTCGGACGAAGTAGCATACACCCATAATAAGGCATAATTTTCATTCCCTTTAATGGATGTTTCACCATTTTTTTTATGACATCAAAACCTACTTCATCTCTTAGAAACTCAAGAAAGTGAAGAATTTTTACAGTTCCCTTGTAATCATTTTCTCGGTCCATAAAAGAGTTTAATGTTTCTAAATCATCAGGCTTTTCTTTCATTCGTAAATTTGTTTGTTTTAGTGTATTACAACACATATCACATAGTGTTACAATTTTTTCTTCACCCGAATCTTCTGTATGAATTAGATTTCTGAGAGGTGCCAAGTGATGCATTAAATCATCATCTGTAAGAGATGCTGCAACCCCACAACATGTCCAATCTTCCATCTCTTCCATTTCATGACCTAGAGTTTCAGCAATTGCAAATGCAGATTTCTCAAGATTTTTTGCAGATGTCTTAAGTGTACAACCTGGATAATATAAGAGTTTCATGATATTACCTTTGTATTTTTTACCTCCATTTTACATACATATTTATATATATTTTCATATAACCTAACCAACATTTTTTCTAAATAAACAAACAAATGCTAATTGAGGAATTGATTCTTTTTCCTCTTTAGGTATGTTTACAATTTTAGTTTTATCAACGTTTTTTCGTAATATAATCTGTCTTAATGACTCCATTATTTTTGTAATATTTATGTCCCGTGGACATCGTTCGGCACAAGCATAACATGATGCACACAACCAAATTGTCTTTGAATTAAGCACTTCTTTTCTATCAATTATTACATATCTAATAACCTCATCAGGTGAAAGATCCATATCATCAACAAATGGACAACCTGCAGAGCATGTTCCACATTGATAACAACCAAATAGATTTTCGCCACAAAGCTCTTCAACCTCTTTTACAAGATCCCCTTTCTTAAGATTCAAGGAATTGACATCAATGATCTTTTCAGTTACATTATTCATCTACCAGCCTCCGAATCAAGTAGAGCAGCAATCATCACATTTATCTGCTTACTATCGTATCCTTTCTGTTCAATTGCGCTATTTAGGCATGCTGCTGCGCATGAACCGCAGCCTTTACAAAGAGCTCTATTTACTTTTGCAACCATTCGACTGGATTCTCGGGAATGAGGAACTAAATCAATTGCTGAGTAAGCACACGCTAATACACATGTACCACAACCCCTACATTTATCTTCTATTACTTCAGATACAATGCCTTCACCTTTCATTTTTTCCTGTGCAATTGGAATAGCGGCTCGAGAGGCAGCTCCCTCTGCTTGGGCAATTGAATCAACAAGGTTTTTTGGATAATGTGCCGCACCACACATATAAACTCCAGAAGTAGAGAAATCGAGAGGTTTGATTTTTGCATGGGTTTCAATAAAGAAGCCAGCAGAATCAACTGGAACCTTTAACATATTTTTTAGTTTTTCAGTATCAGCTGCTCCTTCTGTGTTAACTGTTAAAACAATAAGATCAGCAGGAAGTGTCATTTCTTCATTTAAAATATCATCATAAACCTTAACCTGCATTGGTCCATCTTTAGGATTTTTATCATCCAGAATTACCTCAGGTTTTTTATTACCTGGATATCTAATTGTCGTAACATGATAATTTTTTAAAACATCAGCATAATACTCCTCTTCATCTTTTCCAAAAACTCTCATATCACGATATAAAAGGAAAATTTTTGACTTGGGAAACTTTTGAGAAATTAATTTTGCATTTTTTATTGAAACGCCGCAACCAATTCTACAGCAATAGGGGCGTTCTTCATCCATTGCACCTGCACAGTTTATAACTACAACATTTTTGGGTTCTTTTAGTTTGTTTTCTTTAAGGCTTGTTTCAAGTTCTGTTTGAGTTATAATATTTGTATTTTTTCCATATTGATATTTACCCTTTAGATCAATTTCTTTAAAACCAGTAGCAACTATAATTGTTCCAAACTCAATTTCTTTTATCTTATCTTTTTGTTTAACTTTTCCTTTATAATTTCCAATGTAGCCATCTAATGCGTCAAGTTCAGAACTTGTCATAACAGTTATTAGCTTATTTTTGGTAACATCCTTAATTAGAGGATTAATTATATCTTCAGATCTTGTGTCAGACGGAAACATTGAATGAAGATTTTTTAGTCTGCCACCAAGTTTTGATTCTTTTTCTAAAATAATTGATTTAATACCCATATCTGCAAGTGCAAGTGCTGCCTTCATTCCAGATACTCCACCACCAATAATTAAAGTGCAAGGATAAATTGAGAATTCTTCTTCAGGGAGGGATTCAAGATGTCTTGCTTTTGCAACAGAAGATCTTACCAAATCTATTGCTTTTTTTGTTGCAGCATCCCAATCATCTGAATGAACCCAAGAACAATGATTTCTAATATTTGCCATCTCAAAAAGATATTTATTAAGGCCTGCCTCCATCAAAGTATCCTGAAAGAGACCTCCATGAGTTCTAGGGGAACATGCTGCAACTATTACTCTATTTAACCCTTTTTCTTGAGCAATTTCTTTGATTTTTTTACAGCTGTCTTCAGAACAAACAAACATCCAATGATCAACGTATTCAACATTTGGTAGTTTCTTTGTTTCTTCTGTAACCTTTTCTACATCGAGGTAATTTGCGATATTTTTACCACAGTGACATACAAACACCCCAATACGAGGTTTCTCATTTGAAACATCACGCTCGGGTGGAAACTCCTTACCAATATGTCTTTCTCTATCTTTTATAGGTGCAACAGCTTTTGCTGCGGCTCCACTTGCCATAGAAACACTATCAGGAATATCTTTTGGACCCTGAATGCATCCAGCTAGGAAAACACCTTTTCTGGTTGATTGAATGGGATCAGTAAGAAGAGAATCCTGTTTGAAAAAACCGTTTTCATCTACTTCTATTCCAAGAATTTCTCCAAGTCTCTTATTTGCTTTATTTGGCATTATCGCAGTTGATAATACTAACATGTCCACAGTGTTTTCTTCTATTTTTCCAGTGAGTGTATCTTTATATTTAATAGTGATACTTTTATCAGGATTTTCATAAACAGATGATGGTCTTCCCCTAACATATTTCACACCTAGATCTTTTGCATGATCATAATATTGCTGAAAGTCCTTACCATATGCTCGAATATCCATATAATATATCGTTATATCTATATCTGGGTTGGCCTCTTTAGCAATGGATGCTTCTTTTGTTGCATACATGCAACAAACTCTTGAACAATATGGAAAACCAAGCTGTTCACTTCTAGATCCTACACATTGAATCCAACCAATACTTTTTGGCTTTTTTCCATCTGAAGTACGAAAAACCTTTCCCTCGGTTGGACCAAATGAAGAAAGTAATCTTTCAAATTGGAGTGCTGTTATAACATTTTCATATTTTCCATACCCATATTCTTTTCTCATCTCAGTAGGCTCAAATACCTCAAAACCTGTTGCAACAATGACACTTCCAACATTTACCTCAATTTCTTCTGATTTTTCCAAAAATGATATTGCCTCAGGTTCACAAACTCTATCACATGATCCACAGCCAATACAATTTTCATAATCTATTGTATAGACAATTGGTACTGCCTGAGGAAACTCTATATAAATTGCTTTACGAGTGGATAGTTTTTCATCAAAAGCATTAACAACTTCAACAGGACATACTTCAGCACAATCATCACATCCTGTACATTTGTCTGGATCAACATATTTACTTTTACGCCAAACATTTACCTTAAAATCACCTGGTTTACCTTCTAAAAAATTAACTTCGGCATAAGTAATCAAATTAATATTTGGATGACGGGAAAGTTCAACCATTTTTGGAGCAGCAGTGCAAATAGAACAGTCATTTGTCGGAAATGTTTTATCAAGTTTTACCATTGCCCCACCAATTGTTGAGGTTTTATCAATAATTACTACTTTGTAACCTTTATCAGCTACATCAAGGGCTGCCTGCATTCCAGAAATACCTGCCCCAACAACCAGGACATCAGCATTTATTATTCGTTTTTCACCTTTCCTTGCCAACTCCCCAGCTAGTTTTGCTACACTTTCCAGTTGTGGCATCTCCTTATTTTCAATTATTTCTTCAGGCTCATCATAGAAATAATCATCCTGCAATGGGATACCAAGATCATGATCTATTTTTTTATTATAGCTTCTTAAGGGCATTTTTTCCTGCCTCAAATCCTCTTTCAAATGCCTTGATATTAAGATCTGTAAATTTTTTAGGGACACTATCTATAACAGATTCTTTTACAGCCTCGGGTTTTAACAAATTAAAAATGCTTGTAAAAGCCCCTACCATAACAATATTTGTGACAATTTTATTTCCAAGTTCTTCAGCAATTTTTAAAGCTTGAACTTTGTAAAGGGGTCTTCCGATTTCATGATTTTTAACAAGATCTGGATCAACAATAATTACTGTGTCATCTCTGATATCATCTCGATATGAGTCAAATGATTCCTGAGACATTGCAACAAGGCAATCAACACCAATAGGACGAGGATATCCGATTTTTTCATCTGAAACAATGACTTCTGATCTTGCCGCTCCACCTCGTGCTTCAGGTCCATAAGACTGACTCTGAACAGCATTAAAATCCATAAAAACTGATGCAGCTTTTCCAATGATAAAACCAGCAAGAATTACTCCTTGTCCACCAAAACCACAGATTCTTATGTCCTTTTTCATTTCTTCCCCTCCTTTGCTTTGGCTTCTTTTTCTTTTAATCTTTCTACAAGTTTTTCATATGCCTCAAAAAATCCTGGTTTTTCGATATCCTGGAAAACACCCAGTTGAATCTTATCTTTTACTTGATCTTTTTCTTCATCTGTCCCATATTTCATAATTTTATCATAATCCTCTTTGAGGATCGTATTATTATCATACCACGCCCAATGTTTTTTGATGTCTCCTAGTTTATTACGCCTACCATAAGCAGTTGGACAAGGTGCAAGAAACTCAAGTAATGAAAAACCTCTCTTTTGAATACCCTCTTTAATTGATTTTATAGGTTGATATGGATGAGAAACACCCCATCGTGCAACGTAATTAGCACCAAGCGCACAAGCAAGATTACTAATATCAAATGGATGCTCGATATTTCCATAAGGAGCAGTTGTTGCTATACTACCAAGGGGTGCAGTTGGAGCAAGTTGTCCTCCAGTCATTCCATAAATAAAATTGTTAATCATAATAACGGTCATGTCTATGTTCCTTCTAGCTGCATGAATGAAATGATTGCCACCAATTCCTGCACAATCACCATCACCTGTGAAAACAATAACATGAAAATCAGGATCAGCTGCTTTTATACCTGTAGCAAACGCTATTGCCCTCCCATGGGTTGTATGCAGTCCATCAGCGTTAATATATCCTGGAAGTCTGGATGAGCATCCTATACCTGAGGCAAAAATAACCTTATCCATATCAAGGCCAAGTTCTTCTAAAGCCCAGAATGTGTACTCCAAAACAACACCGTGGCCACAGCCGTTACAAAAAATTGTTGGCCACATGCCTTCACGCAAGAATTTTTTATTTAACTCATCGGCAGTTTTTATTTCGACCATTTATTTTCCCTCCAAATATTTGTATAGTTCCATTGGAAAATGCATCTCACCACCAATTTTTGGAGCTGATACAACCTCGCAATGTTTGCATGCATATTCTTTTACAGGATGAACAATTTGTCCTAGATTCATCTCTGGCACAATTATTTTATCAACATCCTTTGCAAGTTTAGTAATTAATTTATAAGGGAATGGCCAAACAATTTTAAGTCGCAATAAACCAGCTTTGATTCCATTTTTCCTCCCCAGTTCCATGGCAGATTCAGCAGGTCTTGCTGTTGCACCATAGGTTAGAAAAACAATATCTGCATCATCAAGGTTTAATTTCTCTACACTTACAAGTTTATAAGCATCATCAGTAATTTTTTCTGTGATTCTTTTAACTAGTCTTTCATGATCTGGCTGTTTATCTGTTGCAGGAAAACCTTTTTCATTATGAGTAAGTCCTGTAACATATGTTCGATAGCCAGTTCCAAAAGTTGCAAAATCTGGAATTTTACAATTTTTTCTTGTTTGAGAGTTTGTAAAAGGAATATAATTTTTTTTATCAATAGTTGCAGCGACTCTGTCGATAAGTTTTAAATCTTTTTCTTCAGGAATAATAATGCGTTCTCTAAGATGTCCGATTTCACCATCGGTCATTACACAAGCAGGATTTCTATATTTTTCTGAGAGATTGAATGCTTCAATTGTAAAATCCATACATTCTTGAACAGTACTAGGTGCAAGAGCAAGTGCTTCAAAATCACCATGCGTTCCCCATCTTACCTGCATCATATCTCCCTGTGCACCAAGTGTTGGCTGTCCTGTGGAAGGCCCAGTTCTTTGAACATTGACTATTACACAAGGTGTTTCAGTCATAGCCGCAAAACCATAGTTTTCCATCATCAGTGAAAAACCTGGTCCAGATGTTGCAGTCATTGATTTAGCTCCACCCCAAGCCGCACCAATAACTGCTGCAATACTACCAATTTCATCTTCCATTTGAATATATGTGCCACCAACTCTTGGAAGTCTTCGTGCCATACCCTCTGCAACCTCTGATGCAGGAGTTATTGGATATCCTCCAAAAAATGAACATCCAGCAAGTAGACCCCCATAAACACAGGCCATATCTCCAAGTATGAATTGTACTTTTTTACCTAAAACTTCTCTTATTCTTTTAGGATCTCGGTTATATTTCATTTTATTTTTCCCCCTAAAGGTGTAAGAAGGGTTTTTTTAGCAAGTTTTTTCTCCTTGTCTTTATCAGGGATAACAGTAATTGCAAAGTCAGGACAAATTAGCTCACAGAGTCTGCAGTAGTTGCATTCATTTTTTTCTTTTAATTTTGGAGGGCGCACTCCTCTTTTATTTAATTTGTCTGATTCTTCTAATGCATCTAGTGGGCATCGATCAATACAGATGTTGCAACCTTTGCACCAATCATCTTTTACTTCTATCATTAACACCCCATTTAGAATATATCTAATGCTCGAGAAATCGCCATTTCCCCCCTATACTCAGGAAGTATTATGGGAGCGGTTTTGGTTTGCTTGATATTTGCCTGATCCAACATTTTATTAAATTTATCAAGATGATTAAGTGTTAACTTTCCAATTTTTGCCTTTTTAACATATTTTGCAGCATAAATTCCTGCACGTCTGCCAAATACATTGAAATCAAGAAGAGAGTTACCCATAAGTCTGTTTTTACCATGGACGCCCCCTGAAACCTCACCAGCGGCAAACAAACCTGGTATTTTTGTTTCAGTTTTTTCGTTAATTTCTACTCCACCATTTTGATAATGTAAAGTGGGATACACAAGTATTGGATGCTTTGCCATGTTAATTCCGAATCTTTTAAACTTTCGAACTTCACCTGCAAGTTTTGCTTCAATTGTTCCCTCTCCATGAATAATTTCTATCATTGGAGTATCAAGCCAAACACCAGGCATTCCAGTAGGTGTAACAATTCCTCTTCCCTCTTTGCATTCTCTAATGAAAGCTGCTGATTCTACATCACGGGGTTCTAATGGAAAAACAAATGGATCCCCATTATTGTTCAGCGGAATTGCACCAAGTCCTCTAATCTTTTCAGTAGAAAGTATTCCAACAAGTGGCTCGGGATAAGCATCACCTGTAGGATGAATTTGAATTGTATCTAAATCAAGAAGATTGACCCCTGCATGATATGCCATAATAAGACCGTCTCCAGTTGCTCCATAATGGTTTGTTGTAGGATAATTTGCTAGATGAAGTCTACCACTTCCACCTGTTGCTAAGATTGTTGCTTTAGCTCGAATAACATAATATTCAAATGTTTCAAGGTTAAATGCAACACCACCTACAACTTGCCCCTTATCATCCATTAATAATTCTGCTACTGGGCAAAATTCTAAAACTGGAATTTCTAAATTCCTTGCTTGATCTCTAATATTTCTCATAAGTTCCATACCTGTATAATCTTTAGCACTGTGCATACGATTTCTACAGGTTCCACCACCTGAGAGTTCCTGGAATTCTCCATCTTCATGGCGATCGTACATTATGCCTAGATCTTCATGCCAAGATATAATACCTGGAGCATCCAATGCAAGTGCTCTTGCAAGCTCAGGTATATTTGTAAAATGACCTCCACCATAAATATCAATATAATGCAAAGTTGGATTGTCCTCAGGCCGATCAGCAGCTTGAATTCCACCTTGTGCCATCATAGAATTTGCATCACCATGACGAAGCTTAGTAACAATTAATATTTTATCTGCAGGAACTCCTGATTCATAAGCAAAAAGTGCTGCAACTGTTCCTGCGCCACCCCCGCCAATAATTAGTAAATCTATATCATAATCGATCGTACTTAAATCAATATCTTTTGGGTCAATTACAGGTCTTGCCTCAAGTAGGTCTACAATCCCATTATAAATTAATTTTCCTTTATCTACACCAACTTTAAGTTCCCTTTTTGTTCCTTCCATATAATCTGGATGATATTTACTTAAGATTTGCTCTCGATCCTTCATAGACATTGGTTTCACAGGTTTTGATATGTTTTTCTCTCGTTTTTCTTCAACAAGTTTTATGGATTTCATCATATAATCTGGATATCCATCTATTGTCTTCACTTAATCACCCTCCAGTTCCTGTTTCTTCAGCTTCAATCTTTCTATTTTTATATAGCGTCATTATCTCTTTTTTTTCCATTTTCATTAATTTTTCTATTTCAGCGTCATATTTTCTATTGTTAATTTCTTTTAGTCGCTTTGATAGATTTTTTGATTTTGTATCTATATATTTTCCACGTAATCTACGAGCAAGCTGTGAAACATGATAGTGTTTAATATCAGCAGGGCATCTCATTGCACATAATCCACACTGAATGCAATCAAAAGATATTTCTGCACATTTTGCTATATCTCCTCTAACTGCTCTTTGAATATATTTCATGACTTCAATATCTTGTGGACATGATTTTGTACACGTATTGCATGAAACACATCTAGCAATTTCAGGATAAATTTCTAATATAATACTTTCTTTGGGTTCTAGCTTTTCAATATCATATTCAACTTTAGATGCAGGGACAAAAGGAAGCTGAACCAAGTACATTTTATCCTCGACAACCTTTTGACAAGCTAAATCAAATCCAAGTTTTTGTTCATCCTCTTTTCTATAAATCGTGGAGCACGCACCACAAAAACCGGCTCTGCAACCACAACCCCGGATATATCTATATCCAGCATATTCTAAAGCTTTCATTATTGTTAGACCTGCAGGAACTTTGTAGCTCTTACCCATGATAAAAACCTCAACAGTTCCAGCTTTTTTTTCTACATCCTTTGGTTTTTTTACTTCTTGCTTTTCTAAAAGGACTTGTTCTTTTTTGGTCATTATCTTATCCCCACAAAATCGACAAATTTAAAATTAAATATTTTATTAAATAATCTAGGTAAAATCACTGTATTTCCAGTATTTTTAAGGATAGTATCGCCTATATGGATTTTCACCAAGATGGCTCCTCCCATTTACATTTCTTCATATATAATTAATATAATATAAACTTTTTGGTAAAATTATCATATTAACAAATTATAAAAATAATTTTGTATTTTTGATAATATATTTTTAATTTTTTGCTCAAAATATCGATAAATTTTCTAATATTCAGTAAAATGAGAAAAAAGTTTATATCTAAAAAACTTATTCTTAAAACAATGAAAGATTTTGAATTTACAAAAAAAGAAAAACTCGTGCTCTATGGTTTAGTAAAATTCCCAGAGTTTACAGATAAGGATCTCTCTGAAAAACTCAATCTTAAGCATTCAACTGTTACATCCATCAGGCATAGATTAAAAGAAAATGAATATATTCGAAAACTTATACTCCCAAAACTACAGAGTATAGGCTGTGAAATGTTAGTAGCAATTTATTCTAATTTTAGTCCATTAATTCCTTTAGTGGAAAGAGTTGAAATTACTGGAAAAACTATAGAAGTTTTTCCTGAAATATTTTTCTCTGTTGGTGAACAAGATAAAGGCTTTTCTTTAAGTCTATCCCAAGATTATGCAACAATTGGTAGAATAAATGATATTAGAACCCAGACATTTGGTGGGCGTGGACTTTTAGAAGAAGAATATCCCAATTTGGTGGTTTTTCCCTTTGAAATTAGTAAAATATATCGTTTTTTTAACTTTAGCCCACTTTTAAGGAGTAGTTTTAAATTGGATTTAGAAATTGAAACTGAAATAGAAAATATAAAATTTGGTAGCGAGGAAAATGTAGTTTTTTCTGATACGGAAAAAAATGTTTATTGTATGTTGGTATCTTATCCTGAATTATCTGATGATTTTATTGGAAGAGAAATAGGTGTTTCAAGACATACAGTTTCGCGATTAAGACGTAAATTTGAAGAAAAAAATCTAATGAGTAAGATTTCTCTACCTAATTTTGTAAAATTAGGTTTTGAAATATTAGCATTTTATCATATCACTTTTGATCCAAGAAATCCTCCAAAAATGGATGAAGATGAAGCAGCGACTCTAATGAGTGATTCAACTGTTTTTTTTGCAAGTAGAAGATTTGAATCAGTTATGATTTCTGTTTACATAGATTATGACGATTATAAGACAGATATGATGAAGATAATGCAAGTATTAAAAGAAAACCAGTGGATTGCCGAAGTTCCAAATATTAGGACTTATAGTTTAAGTACAATGGTTTTTATTAAAGATTTTAAATTTGCTCCTATTGCCTGCAAAATTGTAGGTTGTGATTTTTGGGTGAAAAAGCTCTTAAATATCTGACCTCTTGGATTTAATAATCGAATTTTAATGATAATCAAATTATATATGCATTTCAGGATTAATAAGCTCTTTCGTGGCAAAAAATTATTTTATTATTTCTTTTTATTTTTACTTTTATTTTTTAGATTTTAATTTGGACTTTTTAACCTTTTCTTTGTTGTTTTTTTGCGTTTTGACTCGCATTTCCTGCAAAGTCGCCACAAGTTGTCCTTGCTCCTCTGGTCCACAGGGAATTTCGAGGCCTTGAGCTCCTTCATGCAGTGGGCACGGGCCTTGGTGGTCACCTCGATATTGACCTTGGTGTCGCTCCTTAGGTCCCTTGTCTCCATCTCACATCGCCCTCTTGCCCGAATGCTCCTCTATCATTTGTCTGATGTGCTTGCACCTGTGGTTCCTGGAGTAGCCGTCGGTGTCGTGCGACCTGTAGAGGTAGTCCTTGTAGGTGCACGTGAATCTGTGAGGCGTGTAGTTCGTGACGTGGTATATCTTCCTGGTGTCGCTATCTGATCTGAACTCGAAGACCTGCGGTCTGAACTCTGTCATTGTCTTGCTTGCCAGGTCGATTTTGACCAGCCTCAACACTTCTCTTTTGGCCATATTTCATCAGCATATATTATATATGCCAATCCCGTTATATTAAGTCTTTCGCCGATAATCACGTTTCGATATTCCGACATATGTCGATAAAAGGCCAAAACTGGCAATGAATAGGGCTTTTAATATCGAAAGGTTTAAGAAACAAGTGTTGCCTTTAGTAATCGGGGACGGCAGAGATTCTGAAAGAAAAATATCCCATAAAAGCTAGACCTTTCCTCAAAACTTCATAAATATGTATAGATATATGTTGTTTTTTCTTCCTAAAATTTTCTCTGCACCCCGCATCCGATGTTATTTGGGGTCTAGTTGCGTGAAGGGGAAGGATATGAGAAAAAAATGGTAATCCCAAAGCTCAGCCTTTCCTTTCATGCTAGACTACCATCTCCTATTACATATGCATGCTTATAAATGCCTTTTCATAAACCATATTTTTATGTTATATATAAGATTTATAGCATATACTGTATCGAATAAAAAACTTAAAACAATGGCGGACCCGCCCCCGCCCGTCCGCTAACATAAAACCGTTAACATAAAAACCGAGCCATGAAAACCGTCTTGGGCCTAGAAGTGACTTTCCATAAGAGAAGGGGCTTTTATCGCCAAGATTATATGATATGGGATTCATAAAAAAGTAGGCACGGAAAAGAGAGACGAGCGACTATTTACGGGAAAATAACCGTATGGTTTTTGGCATATGATTTTTTGGTTACCGTATGAAAATCCATTTGCGGTTTTTCTTCCAGGGAAAATGCTTCAAGAAGCAGTCTTTGCAATTGACGCCTCCATAAATCTTGACTCCTTCCTTTACAGGTTTTTTGCAGAAATAGCACCTTTCCATGAAATCATATCCTTGTCAAAATGTCTTAATAGGCGAGCCGTATGCGAGTCTGGCGGGGGGCCTTAGTCCTCATACTCGTTTTTTGTCCAGTTAGTCCAGGGGAGCTTCAAACCAGACCGTGGCTCGCGATTGTAGTTTTAAGATGACGATAGAGGCAGAATTGGAGGAAACTGCTACAATCAGAGTTTTAAATGTCCCACTAAACGGAGTCGAACCGCCGAAGATAACAGTGAGACCAGTACTCTTGCCGAGTTTAACTAAGACAATAAGAAAGAAGATTAACTCCTTGCTTATGGATTCACAATATGCCCAATGTGATCAGTGTTTAATTCACTGCAGACGAAGTAGTTCTACATGTCCAGGCGAACCGAGTTGCAGTTTATCTGCAGGAATTTGTAGAGCTTTGGTCTTTGTCTGAATTCGGCCCCCACTACTTGTCGGGAGTTCAAGACAACAGCAACAACTTTTCTGCTTGCGTCAGTGCAACTATTTACGCCACAATACTCGATTGCTTTCAGTCCGGCAATCTATCTCTTGTGAGTGCGTGTGTTCCCAAGCTTTAATCTTCTTAATTTTTTAGTGTTTTCTTGCTGATTTCTATGTCATCTCCAAAAAGGACATCTTTAACACTACAACATATGAATGAAATGTCTTATTTGCCATATCTTTAAAAGCAAGAGCAAAGTAGTAAAGGTCATTATCATAGTCCCGTTCATAGTCAAAATATGTATTTGGGTCACAATTTATGGGTTGAATTACTTATTAAGAGTTGCCTAATATGACTTCTTTGTGGCTTTACTAGTATAGAATCGGAGAAACTAGCTGATAATGTCTTGCTTTGTTTCCAACATCGCACCCCGTTCTCTTACTGATATTATATAAATATTTTCTATATCTATAATTTTGCCAAAGTGCCAATTTTGCTCTTAAACCCTTGGTGCAGTGTCTAAAAAAGCTCTTAAATATATGAATCTGTATTCTGTTTGCCATGAAACTATATGAGTATCAGGGTAAGGAACTATTTAATAAATACAATATTTCAGTTCCAAATGGTAAGCTAGTAAAAGATAAATCTGATTTTTCTGATTTGAAATTTCCTGCAGTTCTTAAAGCTCAAGTTCCTATTGGTGGCAGAGGAAAAGCAGGAGGCATTAAATCTGTTGAAAACATAAAAGATGCAAAAGATAAGTTATCAAAGATTTTGGGTATGGATATAAGAGGGTATACAGTTAAAAAAGTTCTAGCAGAAGAAAAAGTAGATATCAAACACGAATTATATCTAAGTATAACATTGGATCGCTCTAAAAGAATGCCATTAATTATGGCAAGTAGGGAAGGCGGCGTTGATATCGAAAGTGTTTCCGATGAAAAAATTTTCAAAGAGTGGGTAAATCCTTTAATTGGTATTCAACCATTTCATATTCGCAGCATTGTTTCCAAACTCAAGCTAGATAAAGAGGAAGGTAAAGAAGTTGCAAAGGTAATCTCAAATATTTATAAACTTTTTAGAGAAAACGATTGCGAGCTTGTTGAGATAAATCCTCTGATAATCTCAAAAAATAGTTCTGTTATTGCATTAGATTCAAAAGTAAACATTAATGATGATGCAATGTATCGTCATACTGACATTATCCCTGAACACGTTGAGCTTACACCTCTCGAAAAAGATGCTAAAGATAAGGGTATTGCATTTATTCAATTAGAAGGTAACATTGGTGTTATTGCAAATGGTGCAGGTCTTACTATGGCAACTCTTGATGCTCTTACCAATTACGAGGGTAAGGGTGGCGTATTTCTTGATTTAGGCGGAACAGATGATCCTGAAAAAGTAAAACAAGCTTTTGCACTTATGAAAAAGGCAAAGCCAAAAGTAATATTTTTAAATCTTTTTGGTGGAATTACCCGTTGTGATACAGTTGCAAAGGGTGTTAAGGATGTTATAACAAAAGAAGGAATAGATTGTCCGGTAATCACACGTATTAAGGGGTGTAATGAAGATATTGCAAAAGACATTTTGAAGGATGCTGGGCTTATTACAGGGACAACCTTACAGGATGCAGCTCAGAAATCTTCTGATATGGCGAGGTGACTTAAAAATGGCAATTTTTGCAGATAAAAATAATAAAGTTTTGGTTCAAGGGGCAACTGGTCATCAAGGTGTTTTTCATATTAATGCTATGAAAGAATTTGGAACAAACGTTGTTGCTGGAGTTACTCCTGGTAAAGGAGGCCAAGAGGTTCATGGTGTTCCAATTTTTAATAATGTTTTTGAAGGAGTAACGGAAACAAAAGCAAATACCTCACTAATATTGGTACCTGCCCGATTTGCTAAAGATGCAGTTTTTGAAGCCCTTGATGCGGGTATCAAAACTCTTGTAGTAATTACCGAAAATATTCCTTTCCATGACGCCATGGAATTTGTTCATTATGCCAAATACAAAAATGCAGTTTTAATTGGTCCAAATTGTCCTGGAATTGCAAGTCCAGGTAAAACCAAAATTGGAATTCTACCAGGTCAGATATTTTTAGAGGGAAATGTTGGCGTTGCAAGTAGATCTGGAACTCTTACCTATGAAATAGTAAATTCCCTAACAGAAAAGGAAATTGGGCAAAGCACATGTGTTGGCCTTGGTGGCGATCCTATTATTGGTACAACCTTTATTGATTCACTTAATGCTTTTGAAAAGGATCCGGAAACAAAATCAATCGTGCTAGTGGGGGAAATCGGAGGTACTGCTGAAGAGGAAGCAGCAGATCACATCAGAGAAAACATCACAAAACCAGTTTTTGCTTTTATTGCAGGAAGAACTGCTCCTTCTGGTAAGCGCATGGGACATGCTGGGGCAATTATTGCACGTGGAAAAGGTACAGCTGAGTCAAAAATTAAGGCTTTTGAAATGGCAAATGTAAAAGTGGCAAAGTTTCCAACTGATATTGCTGATCTTCTTGAAAAATAAGGGTTATATCTTTAATGTCACTTTAGAGTCAAACTTTAGATTCAAGAATTTAAATATTGTTTTTTTGTTGATATTTTATTATCTATAAGTTTTAAATACCCACATTTGATTTAAAATATTGGAGGAGGTTACATAGTTGAGTAGAAGGTCTCTTGCATTTGGATTATGCTTCTTGTTGATATGTTCTGTATTTATTCCTATGAGTCTGGGATTTAATGTCAAGGTTTCAAAGATAGAGAAACTTATAAGATTTGGTGATAGTAATACACTTTATGTAGGTGGCAGTGGTCCAGATAATTATACCAAGATTCAGGATGCAGTAAATGATGCTTTGGATGGAGATATAGTATTTGTTTTTGATGATAGTTCACCATATAAGGAATTAGTGGTAATTGGTAAGTCTATTAATCTGATTGGTGAGGATAGGGATACTACTGTTATTGATGGTGATTATAAAGGAACTGTTGTTGATATTCAGGCAGATGGTGTAACGGTCAGTGGTTTTACATTAATAAATTGTAACAGAATTAATAATTGGCAGTATAATGTTATAAAAATAATACGGCATAACAATGTTATAATAAAAAATAATATAATATCTACCGGTCCTTGGGATTTGTTTCCTCCATGGGTTGCTGGTGTTTATCTCAAAGACTCTTCAAATAATCTTATCCAGAATAATATCATATTTGATGATAGTGATGCTGTGCCAACAGCAGGAATTGAGATTCATGACGGTTCTTCTTTAAATAATGTCTCAGGAAATGAAATATATGGATATACTGAAGGTTTAGGATTAGATGCAAATGATAATATAATTTATGGTAATAATATCCATCATAATTCTTATGGTATTGATAATCACGGTGATGGTAATAAAATCATCAATAATATTGTGACCAATAATCTGTGTGAAGGTATAAGAAATGATCGTGTTTCCAATATCTTAATTTCAGGAAATACTATTACTTATAATGGACATGGTATTGAATTTGACAATGGAATAGCGATAGTCCAAGGTTCAAATAATCAAATAATAAATAATTACATATCAAATAACAATCCGACAGGTATATTTCTATTAATTTCAGAAAACAATCTTATAACAGATAACCGTATTTCAGATAACAAATTAGGTGTGTATGCTGATTTTGCATACAAAAATACTATTTCAGGAAATAATTTCATCGGCAATGATAGAAACGCATATTTTAAATCTCAATCTTTTCTGATTTATAGAAACACATGGGATAATAATTATTGGAGTGATTATAAAATTGGGAGATTCTATTTGATTGGTGGCACTGTTTATTTTCTTGGTTTCATATTTTTATCATTGCCTTGGTTTCAGATTGATTGGCATCCAGCAAGAGAACCATATGATATAGGAATCTGAAATTAAAATCTTAAATCCAATAAATAAAGAATCGTCAATTTTGAAATAACCTTACTTATACTTTTGTGCAACTTGTATATATGCGGCTCTAAATGGTATTCCCTTTTTTACTAACTGCATTACTTTATTTGTTGAATAAATCTCTTCAGTTAATGCTTCTTTACATTTTCCCACATTTACTCGAATGTTATCAATTATAATTTTCATAATTTCTAGGCTATCTTTTGTAATAGATATTACACAATAAACTGGTTTTTTTGTAAGTTGCAAATCTCTATTATATCCAGATATAAGATTTGAAATAATATTTTTGACTTCAAACTCATGTGCAACAGTTTTATTATAATTTGCTCTAATTATTTCCAAAGCGTCTGGATTTTTTTTATGGGGCATTATTGAACTTCCGGTACATATATCTGAAGAAAGCTCAAAATATCCAAACTCTTGCATTGAAAACAACATTATATCTGATGCAATTTTATTGAGATCAAACATTATTTGATTTAACACATGAAGAATGGATGATTCAAATTTGCCTCTACTATTCTGAACATAAATAGGATTTTTTTGAATTCTGTTAAAATTTAGTTGTTTTGCTAAATATTTCCTATCAAGTTTAAGTGGTATACCATATCCTGCACCAGTTCCTAGTGGTAATTGATCTATGAGATTGAAAATATTATGTAACATCTGAATGTTATCATTCATCGATTCAATAAAAGCATCAGACCAAAGTTTAATTGATGAAGGCATTGCCTTTTGCATATGAGTGTATCCTGGAATTTCTACAAGTCCATACTTTTTTTTAAATTCATTTAATGATAAAATCAGATTTTTAACTAAAATTTCAATCGTTTTAATTTCATCTTTATAATAAAGCCTTAATGCTGTTATCACTTGATCATTTCTTGATCTCCCGGTATGAATCTTTTTACCAACATCTCCTAATTTTTTTACTAAATAATTTTCAATTGCGGTATGACAATCTTCATCTTCGATTTTAATTATAAAATTGCCTTTAGCTTCAAGTTTTATAATTTCTTTTAACACATTAATTATTTTTTTACATTCATCATCTGTTAAAATTCCGATTTTTTTAAGCATCTTTGCATGAGCAATGGAGCCGATACAATCATATTTTATGAGTTTTTGATCAAGTAAATAATCGGTTCCCACAGTGAATTTTTCAATTTTTTTATTTAGAGTGTTACCCTTTTCCCAGAGTTTCATTGACTTCCTCCAAATTGTTTTAAACGCAAGCCATTAATTTTGATAAATCCCTTTGCATCCTTTTGGTTAAATCCTCCTTCATTTTCCATGCTTGAAATATTTTTATTATAAAGTGAATATTTTGATTCACGCCCTGTGATTATAATGTTGCCCTTGTATAATTTTAGAAAAACTTTACCTGTTACACTCTCCTGGCTTTTATTTATTGCAGCCATCAAGAAATCCATTTCAGGTGAATACCAAAAACCATTGTAGATAAGTTTTCCAATTATTGGTGAAAATAATTGTTTAAGATGCATTACTTCTCTGTCAAGAGTTATACTTTCAAGGTCTTTATGGGCTTTAAATAATATTGTTCCAGCAGGTGTTTCATAAACACCACGAGATTTAATTCCAACAAATCTGTTTTCAACAATATCAATTCTACCTATTCCATTGGTTGATGCAAGGTCATTTAGATAAGAAAATTGTTTTAGTGGTCCAGTAATATCAATTTTGTCAGTAAGATTACTAACTTTTTTTGGTATTCCTTTTTCAAATTCTATACAAACATGAGTTTCTTTATCTGGCGCTTTTTTTGGTGAGTTAGTAAGAGTATACATTTCAAGATTTGGTTCGATACAAATATCCTCTAATTCACCTGATTCATAGGATTTATGCATTAAGTTTTCATCTGTACTATAAGATTTATTCAAACTAACATCAACTGCTATGCCTTCTTTTTTCGCATATTTTATTAAATCACTCCTTCCCTTAAATTGAGAAAGCCATTTTTCATCCTTCCAAGGGCTAATAATTTTAACATCTGGCATAAATTGCATCCATATTAGTTCAAAGCGCACTTGGTCATTTCCTTTACCAGTACAACCGTGAGCAAGAATATTTGTTCCTTCTTTTTTTGCAATTTCCACTTGTTTTTTAGCAATAATTGGTCTAGATAGAGCTGTTCCTAACAAGTATTGGTCTTCATAAATAGCATTTGCCTTAATTGCTTGAAAGACGTAATTTTCAATAAAATCCTTTTTTAAATCTTCAATATAAACTTTTGTTGCACCTGTCTTTATTGCTTTCTTTTTTATTTGTTCAAAATCCTTTTTTTGTCCAACATCTCCAATATAAGCAATTACATCATAACCTTGGTTTTTTAACCATTTTAATATCACTGATGTATCAAGTCCACCGCTGTAAGCCAGTATTATTTTATTATTCATATCTAACTTTAATTGCTTTCTTTATTCTTTAATAATATTGGCTAATAAGAAACAAAATTGAACTAAATTGTTTTATTTAGAACAAATGTCTGATTTTAAACAAATAAGTTATAATAGAAACATTTATAATTAAAAAATGTTAATGCTTTTTTATGCCAACAACAACTGAATTAACAACCAAATATATTGAAGAGCATCCTAGTATAAAAGATTGTCTAAAGCATGGGATAATTAATTACTCAAAGCTATCAAGAATTATTGCAACAGAATTAAAAATTGAGAAAAAAACAAGTCTTGAAGCAATTCTTATTGCATGTCGTAGATATGAAGCAAAATTAAAAGACAAGGAGATTTTGGAAAATAAAATCTTAAATATTTTAAAAAAAAGTGAATTAGAAATAAAAAATAAGATAATTGTTGTGATAATTGATAAAAAAATCTACGAAGAAAAACTTATTCAAATAGAGAAAAAAATACGAAAAACTGCAGATTTATTTTATGCAATTGAAGGAACAAAAGTTTTTACAATAATTTCATCTGAAAAATATCTTGAGGAATTTAAGAAAGTATTTGAAAAAAATATTATCAAAATCAGGAGAAACTTGGCAATAATAACAATTAAAAGTCCAAAAGATTTAGAAAACACACCAGGTGTGAATGCCTATATCTTTTCAATGTTTGGTGATCATGGAATAAACATAGTTGAACAGATGAGCTGTTGGACAGATACAATTATTGTTATTTCAGAAGAAAATATCCCAATTGTAATGAATTTTTTAAAATTTACTTAAATGAATCTTTAATTCTCTCTATTGCCTCATCAATTTTTTCTAAAGTTGTTGCATAGGAAAAACGTAAATATCCTTCACCATAAGGACCAAAAGCTGTTCCTGGAAGACAAGCAACGCCTGCATTAAAAAGTAAATGATCGGCACACTCTTGAGAGTTCATACCTGTTTCTTTGATATTTGGAAATGCATAAAATGCTCCTTTAGGATATAAACAACTAAAACATGGTATAGTATTCAAACCTTTTACAATTCTATCTCTTTTTTCTTTAAATCTTTTCATCATATGAGAAATAAAACTTTGATCTCCAGTTAATGCTTCAATTCCTGCCCATTGAGTAAAATCTGCTGTACAAGAAATTGCAGAAACCAAAAAATCTTGAAGTCTTACTACTATTTTTTTAGGTGCAACCATATAACCAAGTCGCCAACCAGTCATAGCATAATATTTAGAAAAGCCATCTAAAAGCACACTTCGGCTCTTTGCTTTATCTCTTGCTGTTGGTGTAAAATGATCTGTTTCATATGTCATCTTTGAATATATTTCATCTGAAATTATGAATATGTCATTATCTTCAGCGATTACTGCAATTTCCTCAAGCTCAGATTTTTTTATAACTGAACCAGTAGGATTTTGAGGAGAATTAACAATTATGAGCTTTGTTTTATCGGTGATCTTTTTTTTAATGTCATCTGGATTCATACGAAATTCATTTTCTTCAAGTAATGGAATAAGGACACCTTTTGCTCCCAAAAAAGAGGTAACTGATCCATAGGTTGGATAACCTGGATCCTGATAAATGACTTCATCACCTGGATTTACTGTTGCCAACATCGAGAAAAAAATACCAGGTTTTAAACCAGGAGTAATAACAATCTGATCAAGATTGGGTCTAAAACCTCGTGATTTTTCAACTTCTGCTTGCACAGCTTTTCTAAGTTCTAAAATACCAATTGAAGGAGTATAATGGGTTTTTTTATTTTCAATTGCCTTAATTCCTGCACTTGCGATATTATTAGGTGTTTCCATATCTGGCTCACCTATTTCAAAATGTAGAACGGTTTTACCCTTTCTTTCTAATTCTTGAGCCTTTGCAAGAACTTCAAATGCTGCCTCACCATAGATTCGAGTTGCTCCTTTACTTAATTCAGGCATACCTTCACACTCAAATTATTCCTTTTCCATATTCTTCTAACCCAAGCTCTTTAAGTTTAACTTTTTTTGGGATTCCATTTTCATCCCATCCTCGAAGCATATAATATTCCTGCAAGCTCTTTAAAAATTCTTTTTTCTTAATTTTCACTCCTTTTGCAGGTCCCTTAGTAAAAGAATCATTAAAAATTCTTGGAGGTAACATATCTTCTTCAGGGTCAAGTCCTTCTCTTAAATTAAAAAGTCTAATAAGATTCCAAATTCTCTCACCACATTTTAAATAGCTTTCAACTGTATGAGTAAAACCAGTTGAAAGGTTCCACATATCAACACAATTTTCTTCAGAAATAGGAGCAAAATCACAAAGAACCAATGAAAAAAATGCTGCCCGTTCATCTTGAACTTCTTTTACAATATTAGCCTTATTTTCAAATGAAAAACGATTAAATTCAGGAACATAAAGCTCTGCTTTTACAGTCCAAGCTCTTTGATGGCAAGCACCTCTATCAGAAGTTGCATATGCAAGGGCCATACCAAACACTCCGCGTGGGTCATAACCAGGAATTTCAAGTCTTTTACAATGAACGGCAAAATCTATTGATTTATCTCCGAGTTTTTCAGACGCTTCTTTTACACCTTCTGCTAAAATATCAGATAATTTTGTTTTTCTAAAAGCGATATCCTCAATTAATCTGGCAAGTTGCTTTGGTTTTCCCCATCCTATATTACTACCACTTAAATCATCAATAGAAATGATATTTTTTTCATAAGCTTCAATAGCAAAACCCAATACACCTCCTAATGAAATAGTGTCCATGCCAAGCTCATTACATCTACTGTTTAGATATGCTATGTCTTCAATGGAAGACATTCCAAGATTTGATCCCATAAGGGCAATTGTTTCATACTCAGGTCCAACTAAAGTTGTTCCTTTAAAAGGACCAGATTTAACAGAAGATTTATTCCAACAAGCAATTACACAATTAAAACAGGCTCCACCTTTATCAACAATGTTTTTTTGCATGCTTTCTGCATTAATTTTCTCACCATGTTCAAAATTTCCTTCTTGATAATTACGAGTAGGAATAAAGCCTTCAGAATTTACTACATCAACCCAATAAGGAGTTCCAAATTTTCTTCTTTTTGGAACAAAATCATTTTCTTGAATCTGTTTTAAAACTTCATTTGCCTTTTTTTTAAATTCTACTGGATTATGAATTGGAATTTTTTCTGAACCTTTTAAAGCAATTGCTTTTAGGTTTTTAGACCCCATTACAGCCCCAGTTCCAGCTCTACCAGCATGTCTGTGACCATCAAAGGTAATTGCAGAAAACTTTACAAGATTTTCTCCAGCAGGGCCAATTACTGCAGTTCTAGACTTACCTAAATTTTCTTGAAGCCAATTATGTGTTTTAATACATTCCTTTCCCCAAATTTGACCTGCATCTTTGAATTCAACTTTAAGATTGTTTATTATTACAAAAATGGGTTTTTTTGATTTACCTTTAACTATAATGAAATCCCAACCAGCTTTCTTCATTTCCATTGCAAAAAAACCACCAAAATGTGAATCTACAAAAAGACCGGTTTGAGGTGATTTTGTAACAACGGTTCCACGGCCAGAAGTTTGTGCTAAAGTTCCAGTTAGAGGACCAGTTGAAAAAATTAAAAGATTATCGGGTGATAAAGGATCTGAACCAACTAGGAGTCTATCAAATAAAATTTTTGCACCAAGTCCTTTTGCTCCAATAAAATTTTTTGCATCTTTAAGGTTTGTTTGTTCAGTATTTGAAAGATTTTTTTCTAGATCAATAGTTAAAATCTTTCCGGTGTAACCATCACTCATATTTATCATTCCTCTAAGTTTTTCTATTTATTTCTAAAAGATCAATTAAAAGAGCAAAACCAGTTTCCCGGCGGCCAGCACCTGGTCCAACAATTGTTACTGGTCCTAGCTCATCAGTATAAAATGTTAATGCATTTGTTGCTCCACTTACACCTGATAAGGGATCATCAAGAGGAAGTTTTTCTGGCCAGACTTTAGCAATAACTGAGCCATCTGGCTTAATTTCAGCACTACCTATTAATTTCCATCTTTTACCTTCTTCTTTTGCCTTTTCAACATCTTGTATAGTAATATTTGTAATGCCCTTTCTTTCTACATCCTGCCAAGTAATTTTTTTTCCCAAAACAACATTTGTTAAAATCACCACTTTTCCAAGTGCATCTAGTCCTTCCACATCACCAGTAGGATCTGCTTCAGCATAGCCTAAATCTTGTGCTTTTTTCAATGCTTTTTCATAAGACATTCCCTCTTCCATCTTTGAAAGTATAAAATTTGTAGTGCCATTTAAAATTCCCTTAAAACTATTAATATTATTACCTGCAAGAGTAAATTTAGCTAGATTTATAACTGGAGTACCTGATAAAACTACGCCTTCAAAACCATAATAGACCTTATTTTGCTTAGCCAATTTTAAAAGATCTGAAACTTGTTTAACAACAGGACCCTTATTTGATGACACAACGTTTTTTCCTGATTGTAATGCAGTTTTTATATGAGTAAGAGCAGGTTCTCCTGTTTTAACATCAGTATATGTTACCTCGATAATTGTATTAGCAGAAGTATCTTTGATTGTTGAAATACTATCAAGTCCCTTTATGCCAGTTGGATACTCATCTAATTTTTTTCCAGATTTTAAAAGATCAAGGACTTTTTTCATATCAAGTCCATCTTCATCATATACCGAACCCTTCATAATATCAGATATTGCAACAACAGAATAATTGAAACCATACTTTTCTGCAAGTGTATCTTTTTTTTCAATTAATATCTCAGTAAGCCCTTGTCCAACTGTACCAAAACCAATGAATGCCAATTTGAAATGCATAAAATCAACCTCTATGGTGTAAATTAGGTGCCGCAATAAAAGATAATCCATTTTCTGTTAGGGCTTTAGCAGTATTATTTATTGCTTCATGTTTGTCTAAATAATTTTGCATAAGAGAAGGCATAAGGTCTCTTTCTTCGATTTCAGATTTAGGAAGGAAATAATCTAGGATATCACTTGGATGGTCTCTTTTAGAGTCAATATCAATTTCTCCGCCTTCATGCTTGGCACTAATATTTTTAACTTTTGATGCAATTTCAATAAGTTCTTTTCTTCTATCATATGGCTGTATAACTATACTTTTCCAGGTCTCAAGAATATGGTGTTCAAATCTGACAAAATTATCTAAACCAAGTGCATTTCTTATGCTACTGCTCATTTCAATAGTGTTATTGTTTACTGAATTAGAAAAGTTAAAACCAATAAGTGAAGTTGATCCGTCCTTTCTTGAAAATAATCTTGCAGCTAAAAGAGTCCAAAAAATAGCATATGGATTGTCATTTCCCATAAAAACTGAAATTTTAAATTCAATATCAATTCCAAGTTTATGAATAAGATATCCTAATAAAATAGTTCCAGGGTTAATATTTAATACTTGTTTAACTCCATAGTTCGTATAATAATATAAAAATTCATCAACCCACCTTAGAGGATAATCATTTGGTTGACCAACACCTCCGAAATAACCAGTAATTGTTTCTGGTCCTCCTAGGTGAACATTAGATCCATCAGTTCCTTTAGTATCCAAAGTTTCACACCAACTAGCTCCTATTATCTGCATAGCTGCTGATATTGCAAGTAGATCATTATCGTCTTCTTGTTCTTTCATACATCGTACTCTTATAAAACGGCCAGGCATTAATTCACCTTTTTCAACTGCTTGACGAGCTTCTTTCATAAAAAAAGAAAAATACTGACAAGCACTTATCTCTAGAGTAACTGCAAAATCCTCATTGAAATCTATTTTTTCTGCCTTATCTTCCAAAATCTTTTTTCTATAGTCATCTACTGTAATAAAAGATCTTTTGTTTTTTTGTTCGATAAGCCATTCTAAGTCCTTGACATAAGGGGAATTTTTTTCTTTTAACCTTGCTATTAAATTTTCTACTTTACCTGCTTCTCTTGCTTTTTGATTAATCTTTTCTGGTCCACCATATTTTTCAACAATTTCAATAAAATCATCGATAAGTTTGTTTTTTGGGTCTAATAAAAAAGAGTTTATTTCATCAAGCCTTTTTCTATCTATAGCTAATTTATTACGGATATTAAGTGGCATAAGTATTTCCTCTCCCGAAGTAAATATAATTTAGAGTTTCGCAGACAACATAAGATATTATTTTAAAAGTGTTTGGTTTTATAAACGTAAAATTTTAAATCTATTTGTGTATAGTTATGAAGATTAATATGATAATTTCTCAATTAAGTATAGCACCTGTCGGAAAAGGAATTAGTCTTAGTAAATATGTAAAAATCGCCTTAACTGTACTTAAAAAAAATAACATTAAATTTAAAATAAATGATATGGGAACTATAATAGAAACTAAAGATCTCCAAACCCTATTTATGATTGTTAAGCAAGCCCATGAAGCTGTAATTAGCTCAGGGGCAAAACGAGTTATCACAGAATTGAAAATAGATGATAGACGAGATAAGGATGTAAAGATTGGAACTAAAATAAAATCAGTTCAATAATTATCTCTATTATTCAAAACAGTTATATGTAACATCTTCATTCCGAGGTTCGGGGCGTATTACCATGTCAGCGAAAGCTTTAGTTGAAATAGTATTTCATGGTCGTGGCGGACAAGGTGCAGTGACAGCAGCAAACTTACTAGTTGCAGCTGCTCTGAAGGATGGAAACAAAGGTGTCCAAGCCTTTCCTTTTTTTGGAGCTGAAAGACGTGGTGCTCCTGTACGTGCATTTGCACGAATTTCAGAAGAAGAAATAAATCTTAGAAGTGAAATTTACACGCCCGATATTGTTATTGTTCTAGATGAAAGTATTATGGATATTGTTGATGTTTTAAAAGGATTAAAAAAAGATGGTAAAATATTAATCAATACAACAAAGAAACCAGAGGATTTCAATTTTTCAAATAAATATTCTGTTGCAACTATCGATGCAACAGGTATTGCATTAAAACATGAAATTCTAGTTGGTGGAATACCTGTTGTAAACACACCTATTCTTGGTGCAGTTCCAAAAATTCTTGATAGAGTAAATTTAAAATCAATAAAAGACACAGTCAGAGGAAAATGGAAAGATGACCTTGCTACTAAAAACGTAAAAGCAACTCAGGAGGCATATGATCAAGTTGAGGTGAAAAATTGAAAAAATACGATGTTACTACTACAATTTCTTATCCTAAAAAAGGTGCTATGGGCAAGACAGGCAACTGGAGGGTTTTTAAGCCAATTTTAGATAAAAAAAAGTGCGTTAAATGTTTACGATGTTGGATATTTTGTCCTGAAGCAACCATTATAAGAAATAAGGATGACACTGTTGATATTGATTATGTCTATTGCAAAGGTTGTGGGATTTGTGCAAATGTGTGTAAAGTAAAAGCAATTATTATGGATCGGGAGGCAAAAAAGAAATGACAACTGTTATGATAGATACCGGGAATTATATCGCTGCAAAAGCTGCTGTCATGGCTAAACCAGATGTTGTTGCAGCTTATCCAATTACTCCTCAAACTACGTTGGTTGAAGGTATTGCTAACTATCGTAATTCAGGAGAATTCAAAGGTGAATATATTTGTGTAGAAAGTGAGCACTCTGCCATGGCTGCTTGCATTGGTGCTAGTGCAACAGGTGTAAGAACATTTACTGGAACATCTTCGCATGGACTCTTACTTATGCATGAGATGCTTCATTGGGCAGCTCTTGCTCGACTCCCAGTTATAATGTGTAATATTAATCGTGTTATTGGTCCTGGTTGGAATATTTGGGCTGATGAAAATGATTCCATTTCACAACGTGATACTGGTTGGATTCAATTTTATTGCAGTAGTAACCAAGAGATTTTTGATACAGTAATTCAAGCTTTTAAATTAGGTGAAAATTTAAATGTTTCATTACCTGTAATGATATCTTATAATGCCTTTATTTTGTCTCATACTTCAATGCCTGTTTATGTTCCAGATCAGAAAGAAATCGATGAATTTCTCCCTAAAAGAAAACCCAAATGGATTCTTGATGTCGATAATCCCATTACTTTTGGAAATATCATTCTTCCTCATGAGTATGAAAAGGTTAGAAAAGAAATGCATGAAGCTCAAGAAAACGCAAAGAAATTAATTCCTGTAATTACAAAAGAATGGAAGAAAAAAATTGGTAGATTTCATGGTGATCTTATTGAATATTATAAGTGTGATAACGTTGATTATATCCTTCTTTCTATGGGTGCGATTGGTGCTGAAAGTAAAGTTGCTATTGATAAACTCCAAAAAGCAGGTATTAAGGTTGGTCTAGCAAGAGTTCGTGCTTTTAGACCATTTCCAGTTGAAGAAATATTAAGTCTTAGTAAAAATGCTGATTTAATTGTTATAGATAGAAATATATCAGTTGGTCTTGGTGGAGCCTTATTTAATGAGATCAAAGGTTCACTTTATGGTAAAACACATGCAAATGTTTATGGTTTTATTGCAGGTCTTGGTGGAAAAGACGTTGTTTATAGTGACATTGAAAAAATGTGCAAGAAAGCAATTGATGGAAAGGTAAAAGATCATCAAGTTTGGTATGGCCTGGAGGAAGTGTAGTTATGGCAATTAAAGATATTCCAACAGAAGAGTGTTATATTCCTGGTAGTGCTGCTTGCCCAGGTTGTCCTGCAACTATGGCTATGCGTATAGTTTTTAAGGCTATTGGTAAAAAAATGGTTATGATTGTTCCTGCTTGTTGTACAGCAGTTATAGAAAGCCTCCATCCACATACATCTTTTGATATTCCAACAATGAATATTGCATTTGAGGCAGCAGCAGCTGGTGCTAGTGGAGTTGAGGCAGGACTTAGAATGCAGGGTAAATCAGATATTACTGTCGTTGCATGGGCAGGTGATGGTGGAACCTATGATATCGGAATTCAGGCTCTGTCTGGTGCTCTTGAACGTAATACCAATTTTATCTACATTTGTTATAACAATCAAATATATTCAAATACAGGTATACAACGTAGTGGTGCAACTCCTTATGCGGCCTGGACTACAACTACAGTTGGGGGAAAAACTGAATTTAGAAAAGAGATGGGAGAAATAATTCAAGCTCATCATATTCCTTATGCAGCACAAGCATGTGTTGGTTATCCAGAAGATCTTTATAATAAGGTTAAAAAAGCAAAGGGAATCAAAGGTCCAAAATATATTGAAATCTTGGCACCGTGTCCGCCAGGTTGGCGATTTGCTATGGAAAAAACAGTTGATATGGGACTTCTTGCAGTTGAAACAGGAGCTTGGGCTCTTTATGAATATGAAAATTATAAAGTTACCTTTAATGGTAAAAGTAAACTTATTTTAGAAGGGAAAATTCAACTCAAACCTATTGAAGAGTGGATTAAATATCAAGGAAGATTTAGACATCTTTTTATACCAAAAAAGGATGATAAAAGGTTAAAGGCTCTTCAAGATCATATTGATAAAATATGGGAAAGATATAGATCGTGCTATTTGTAAACCAGGAGTGTGAAAAAATATGAAGGAGGCTGTAATAAATGCTTGTAAAGGAAATGGTGAAACAGAGCCTCCCCCTGATGATTTTTTGCGGTATTGGTGCAATACTTGCTGGAAGCACTTTTGGTGCAATGGTGGATTTAATTAGAAAAATTCCGGGTCTTATTGTAATAATTCCTGCAATAATTGCTATGCGTGGAAATATTAGTACTGCTTTTGGTTCTAGACTTGGTTCTGCTTATCATTTGGGTGTTATTAATGCAGACAACTTATGGAATAAAGAGCTCATTGAAAATATAAAAGGCAATCTTTTTTTGAGTTTTTTTGTTTCAATAATAATTGGAATACTATCATATTTAACATCTTTTTTATTAAATGTTTATCCTGATCCTGTTAAAATTATTTTAATTGTTCTAATTGCAGGTGTAATATCTGCAATAATTCTAACTTCAATGACTATTGGTATAATATATCTTGTTTTCAAACGTGGTTATGATCCAGATAATATCACAGGACCTGCTCTTGCAACATTTGGTGACATTATTACAATGCTTTGTATTTTTGGTAGTGGAATTTTTGTGGAGGCAATTTTATGATTTATAGTTGGAAAAAGATTGTTAAACATGGCCTACCGCTACTTACAATTACCCTTCTTATCGAGGTTTTTGCTGGCCAAATTCTCCAAGGAAAACAAGAAGCCCTTCTTTTATTTCCTATTTTTCTTATTTCTATCCCTGTCATTAATAGTGTTAGTGGTAACATTGGTAGTATTCTAGGTGCTCGTTTAGCATCTGGACTTCATGTTGGTTATATTAGCTTAAGTTTGAAAGATAAAGAAATGCATGATAACCTTTTTATTTCAATTTTAATTGGAATTTTTACTTATTTTATCCTTGCGATAGTTATTTATTTGATAGCAGTATTTGGAGATTTAACAACAGAGGATATAGCCTTGATAGAATTCATTGCTATTATTGTATTAACAGGTTTTTTACTGATAAGCATTGTTGCTTTTGTAAGTGTTTTTACTGCTTTTATTTCTTTTAAAAGAGGGTTAGATCCCGATGATATGATCGCGCCAGTTGTAACAACTATTGGAGATTTTATGGGAATTGTATTTTTGTTTTTTATTCTTGGAATTTTTGGAGTTGGATTATGACTGAAAAAAAGAAAATAAGATTATTTGGAAAACTACAGAGACCTCCAAAAGAAAAATGGAAAAAAGAGGAATTTAGTGAGCTTGAGTATAAACCTGTTACAGTAAAAGAATTACTCACTGAAATGAAAGATATATCAGAACTTATTATTGATCTTGCCTATTCTGCAGTTTTGTTTGATAATGAAGATATCGCTGAAGAGGTAAAATATCTTGATGTCCGTATGGATAAGCTAAATTATGATATCAGAATGATGGCTATGATGGCAGCAAGAACTAAGGAAGATGCTGAACAATTAGCAGGTATTTTGCAAGTAGCAGAAGCTGCAGAAACAATATCAAATGCCGCTGGTGATATTGTAAATCTACTTTTAAAGGAAAAAACTGGTCCAATTTTACCAAAAATTTTAAAGAAAGCTGATGAACAGCTTTTTAGAATTAAGGTATCAAGTGACTCTAAAGCTTGTGATAAAAAATTAGGGTATCTTAGAGTTGAATCTGAGACAGGTATGAGAATTATTGCTATTCGTCGAGGTGAATGTTGGATATATAATCCTCAATCTGATACTAGTATTCAAGCAGATGATAGGCTTATTTCCCGTGGAACAGAGGAGGGATATAAGGAATTAAGCAAGTTTTTACAAGGGGAATCGGAGGTGCTTGATTGACAAGAAAAACAGTGGAAGAATTAGTTCTTGAAATAAAAGATAAATCAGAGCTCATGATTGATCTTGCTTATTCATCCTTACTATATGATAATTCTACAATTGCAAGGGAAGTGTATGACCTTGAAGATCTTTTAGATAATCTTTATAAAAATCTTCAAAAGCTCACCCTTGAACAAGTTGAAAATAAAAAACTTAGTGTAAATGACGCATTATCTGTTTTACGTTTAGGAGAAGCTGGAGAACAAATTGCAGATGCTGCACAAGAAATTGCTGATGTTGAATTAAGAGATGTGGAATTGCATCCCATTTTAAAATTAAGTATTCGTGAATCTGATGTAGTTATTACTAGAGTTCAAGTAAGTGAAAAATCAATTCTATCTAAAAAAACATTAGGTGAATTGAAACTTGCAAGTGAAACAGGAATGATGGTTATTGCTATGAGACATGGTGACCGATGGTTATATGGTCCTAATAAAAATACCAGAATTGACTCAGGGGATATTCTCTTTGCAAGAGGTCCAGAAGATGGGGAAAGGCATCTAATTGAACTTGCAACTGGCATTACACACAAAATATGATTTTATATTTGTGCAATTTTAATAACTTAAATAGAAATTTATTTATATTAAAGACAATTTATTTAATTAATAAACTAAATTATGTCAAATATTGATGTCATATGCGAAAAAAGATAATTGTAATTCTATTTATAATACTAACAATTATTTATATAATAGTTGGCGCCTTGCTTTTTTTAAATATTCAATTAATGGATGCACCAGAGATTATCATAAAAATTGAGGTTTCTGAAATAGGTCCAGAAAATGCAATTTTACATACAAATTTAGATATTGATAATCCAAATGGCTTTGAAATTGTAGCAAAGAATCTTTTAGTAGTAACAACAACTCCAGAGGGATTTGAAGTAGCCCGCGCATTAATTGAAGGAGGTAACATTGGTGCCTATGAAAAGAAAACATTTACAAAAGACCTTATTGTTGCATTTAATGGTCATAGCCCCAATACACTTACAAGTAAAATTTCAGGTGAAGTAGGGGCAAGCATATTATTTATTCAAAAAACAATTCCATTAAACATTGGTATTATAACTTCATTAGAAAAAATAATAGATGATCTAGTAGCACCAAGTATGAATGTTTTTGTTGAGGTTGTAGATATAAAAACTGAAGGTATTGAAATAAATGCAACAGTAGATGTTTATAATCCTAACTCTTTTGAAATCTTAATAGATGATATTTCAAATGATATTGAAACTGAATATGGAAAAAAGATTGGAAAAATTAATGTTATTGGTGGAAAAATTCCTGCAAAAGATTCCTTACAAATAAAGGGCAATGGCTCAATGCTTCTTGAAGCATTTAATACTGAAATGGTAATTTTAAACCTTAGTGGAAATATTAGTGGAAGGATTGCTGGTTTTGAAAAAAACCTATCATTTGATATTGAAAGTAAGATTGTAATACCTGATATTGAAGAATTAGTTTTTTCAAAAGATAAGCCTACAATTCTATCAATCAAGATTCAGGGTAAATTTACCTTAAGGGGTTATCTTTTTGAAATCTTTATGGAGATAGATAACACATACAAAGTAGACATAATATTTAGAAATACTACTTGCGAAATTTATCTAGTTAAAGATGATGATTTTAGATTTATTGGGGAATGTGAGAGATTTGAGGATATCATAGTCGAATCCGGAGAATCAGATCTTTCTGAATGTGAAATACTTGTTCCATATTCTACGTTCTTTTCTATATACCGAGGAACAGATTGGATTATGAATGCAGTCTCTTCTGAGATTTCAATTAAAGGTGTGAACCAATCAATTTTATTTGAAATAAGAGGCTATCAGGATATTAATATAATAACCTAATTTTTTTTAAACTATTCTTCTAAAATTCGTGCACCACCTTCATCAACACTACAGACATAAACCTTCCCATATGCAGATAGGACTTTGCATAGTTCATCTGTATTACCCATTGCAAATACAGAATTACCAAGCATGCACATGCTAGCCATACCAAAATTGTTTGCAGCTTCAATTGCATCAAGAACATGTTTATCAGCAATTTCAGTTTTTTTTGTAAAAGTTTGGGACAACGAAAATAGATTTTCAACAGAAGGATTTTCGATTATTTTTTTTATACAAAACTTACCATAATCAATAATCTTTGCAGACTTTTTTGGATCTTGTAAAATTTTTTTTGTTTCAAGTTTTTTACCAACAATGCATAAGACCAATTCAAATTTTCCAGGAATATGTTCAATCACTCCCCATGGAGGCAAACCTGCACTTTTACGTATTTCAATTCCGCCAAAACAACTTGCCATTACGTCTCCAAGTCCAGTTCTAAGTGTAACTTCTGCAAAGTGCGATGCTTTCATAGCTTCATTTTTTGAAACACCAATAATTTTTGCAAGTGCATATGTTGCACTTATTGCACTTGCTGCACTCATACCAAAACCTTGACCATAAGGAAGATTATTTTTAGTTTTAACAATGATTTTAAAAGGGTTTTCACCGATCAATAGTTTTAAAGCAAGTTTTGTAACAGGTGTATTTGTTTTTTTATTATTAATAAATGTAAAAATATTCTGAGTTGTAGAATTTTCAAGGGTAACTTCAGATAATGAACCCAATGTCAAGCTAATACCTGCGCCTCGAGAGCCAGACCTTGATAAATCCTGATTATAAATAGGTTCAAAAAAACCTGAAATGTGACCTGGTGCAAATGCAGTTGCTTTTAACATAATAAACCACTTTTATTTAATTGTATCAAGGATAAAATCTGATAGTTCAGATTTGTTTCCTTTTTTATGAACAATATTTCCTTTACTATCTAATATCCATATTTCATTTTTATCCTTTTCAAAACCTAAAATTGTATTACCAACAACAAAATCTAATTTATTTTTCTTTAAAAGATCTGATGATCTTTGTTTTATTTTATTTGTGTTTTCTTCAACCTTAAAACCTATTATTTTAGCTTTTGGAGCAAATGTTCTTAGCATAGAAATTGCCTTTGGTGCTTGAACTAATTCAATTTCAATTTTTTTATTGCCTGACGGAATTTTTCCCTTAACCTTTTTTGGTAAATAATCTGAAAGTGCAGCACATAAAATAATTATATCAAATCTTTTTATATCATTTGTTTTGAAAAGTTTAATAACATTTTCTAATGATCTAAAAGTTAGTGTTTTAATATAGTTTGGAGGCAACTCTTTTCCTTCTCCATACCAAAGCTCAACATCTGCTCCTCTGAAAAAAGCATTTTTCGCAAGAGTAACTGCTGTTTTTCCAGAGCTTCTATTAGTAAGCAGTCTTACATCATCTATAGGTTCGGCTGTGGGACCCCCAATTATTAAAAATTTTTTATCCTTCAAATCTTTCTTTCCTATTATTTGTATTACATTTGCTACAATTTTATCGATTGCTGCAAATTTTGCCTTATTTTTTTCAATTATTGGTTCGATAAATTTTATTCCAACCTTTTTGCAAATCCTAATGTTATCCTGAATGATTTTATGATCATACATTGAAATATGCATTGCAGGAACAATTAGTATTGGAATACCAGAACCTAACGCGGTTGTGGCAAAAGTTGTAACAACAGTATCATCAATTCCATGGGCAATTTTTGATATAGTGTTTGCAGTACATGGTGATATCAGAAGCAGATCAACAGGATCTTTTACTCGACCACAGAATGATACATGTTCAGTTGCACCAGTAAGTTTGATAATAGGTTCATTTCCAGTTGCAAACCATAAAGCATCTGGATGAATTATTTTTGTAGCAGATGGGCTCATTACTGGATAAACTTGCGATCCATGTCTTATAAGTTCACGTGCAAGCTTTATTGTTTCAACAGCTGCAATACTGCCAGTAACACAGAGGACTATTTTCTTTTTAGAAAGCTTATTGCTTTTAATCCCACGGATTTCTGCTGCAGGATGCATTCCTATCACAAAAATAAAATTATCTAACAACAAGAACTGATATACTTGCATGTCTTACAACTTTATCAGTTACGCTACCTAATAGAAACCTCCCCTCTTTTCCATACCCTTTATAACCCACGACAATTACATCGGCCTCAATTTTTTTGGCTGTAATTAGTATTTCATCAGCAGGGTCACCAGATTCAACAGTAATATTAACCCTATTAACTGAATTTTCAATTTCTTTTACAATCTTATTTAGCGATTCAATTGCCTTTTCTTTAAAACTACCTGATTTTACAAAATTGCTTAAATCAATAGTTGGTAGCAGCATTTTTGTAAAAGATGACTCTGCAAGTTCTGCTGGAACTACTGTTAAAAGAGTTATTTCATCTTCTTTATTTGCACACTTTAATACCATATCAATTGCCTTTTTGGATGCCTCTGATCCATCATAGGCCACAAGCATTTTTTTCATTTTAATCAGCAAGGCCTAAATGTGGAATTGTTCTAAAAACATTTCGAATAAAATATTTTAAAAAGATGCGTTTTTTATTTACAAAGATATGAAATAAAATCAGATAGAGCCATTCCCTCATTCCATCTCATTATAAAATTACCACTACTGCTTTTTTTTATTTTTGGAAGTCTCTTGTGTAATATATTAATAGTTCCTTCAAGTCCAGCAACATCAAGCGTGAAAATTCTCCATGTTTCACCATGTTTATTTTTGTTTCTAAATGCATAAATTGGTAGAGTTTTTGTTTTTTCACATAAATTAATCATTGATTCTGCTTGATCTTGTAATTTTCCTCCCATGCTACTAAAATGAAGGGTATCACTACTACTTGTTTTTACTTCTGTGAGAAAAGAAATATTTCCTCTTGCAGCAATAAGATCGCAACCAAATGAACCAGCCGCACGAATTACTGCAAATGGTTTATCTATAATTTTTAAATAATTAATTTTTTCAATTGTTGAACAAGTTTTTGTTACCTTTTCAAGAGTTTTTGTTTCTCCCTCAAGTATATTTTTAAGTTCTCGTTCATATTGACTTGAAGTCATAAAAAAGGTAATATATAACGAAAGGTTTTAATGTTTGGGCTGAGTTGATTTGTTTATAGAGCCGCAATAGGAGATACCTTAATGGCAAAAGAAACTCTCGTTAAAGAAGCAATGAAAACAAATCTTGTAATAATTAAACCAACAGCTACTGTATTAGAAGCCGCCCAACTTATGAAAAAAAGAAAAATGGGGAATGTTTTGGTTGTAGAAAATAATCAACCAATTGGAATACTTACAGAAAGTGATATATTAAAAAAAGTTGTAGCAGAAGGAAAAAATGCTAAAGATGTAATTATTAAAGATATTATGAGTACCCCTGTTATTGTAATAGAACCTTATGTTTCCTTAAACGAGGCAATGAAAACAATGTTAAAATGTAATATTAGACGATTACCAGTCGTAGAAAATCAAGAGCTTATTGGAGTTATTACTGAAAAAGATATTTTCAGGTTATCTCCTATTTTACATGAAATTTCTCGCGAATGGTATGATATAACTGTCAGAGATGAATCTTTTTTTAAACAACAATTATTTTCCGGAAAATGCGAAGATTGTGGAATTTTATCTACAAATTTAAAAAATGTTGAGGGCCGTTTGCTTTGTGAAGATTGTATTGATGCCTTAAAATATGAATCTTAAAAAAATATTTACCTTTAGAGGGATGGAAAAATGAAGGTAAAAGAAGTTATGACTACAGATATTATTTGTATTGATAAAGACGTAGAACTCAAACATGTACTAAATTTAATGAAAAAACACAATATAACTAAAATACCTGTTGTTGAAAATAAAAAATTGATTGGTATTGTTACTGACAATATAATTGCTTACAAAATTGGATCAATTCGGAAAAGGGGTGTTACTGCTTCTAGACTTCATGTATCTTCTGTAACTGAAAAAAATATTGAACGGATTTCACCAGATACAGAAGTAAAAACTATTTTAAAAAAAGTAGGGGAACCAGGTCCCACAATGCTTTGTGTTGAAGAAGATGACAATCTTGTAGGTGTTATTACCAAAGCTGATTTATTACCTCTTGTTGATAGTAAAAAACCAATTAAAGAAATAATGAAAAAAAAGATTCTTTTTGTCTCTCCAGATGATAGAGTTATTCATGCAAGAAGAATAATGATTGATGAAAATATTGCTAGATTGCCTGTTGTTGATCGCGGAAATCTAGTTGGAATTATTTCTGATAATGAAATTGCCTTTGCCCTTGCAGATATAAAAAAATCTGTTCCACTTGGAAAACAAAAACACAGACTAGATGAACTTCTTGTTGGAGATGTAATGAAAACCCCTGCTATTTGGACTCAACCAAATATAACCGCAATTGAAGCTGCAAGAGTTATGTTAAAAAACAATATTGGTGCACTACCCCTTTTAGAACATGGAAAATTAGTAGGAATTATAAGCAGAACTGATTTATTAAATACTATACCTCGTTAAAAGAATTTAAGTAACCCTTGATTTATTCGTTAATATTATGATTTATCATATTCCTTCTGATGAGCAAATCCAAAAATCCCTTGGAAATGTATTAAATAAATATAGAACAGTTAATTCTCAAATTAAATTAAGAGAACTTATTATTAAAGATCTTAAAACAAAAAAAATGAATTTTGGTGTTAGTGGTCACAGAATTAGAAATATTGCTGTAAAAAGTGATTTTGTAAAACTTGAAATTCATACTCGTGAGGGTGACCCTAAAAAAATTATGACAAGATGTCCAGTTTGCAGTGATATTTTGAAAAGGGTTAAAAATTTGACTATTTGGGGGGGTGAGGTTACCATCGAATTTAGGTGCGCTAATTGTGGATATTGGACCGGTAAAAAAAAGAGAATCCCCACTCGATATGTTTTTCACATTAAGTAAATTACTATCTAGAAATTTTAATATAATTATATTAATATTTAATAAGAAAAATTTATATAATATATAATTATATTGAAGTATATGTGGAGGATTTATAAATTATTCTCAACATTTACAATTTTTATTTTAGTTTTAAGCATTTTTTCTGGATGCAATATTGCAAAAGGAAGTGAAACATTTAACGATTCTGCCGAACAATATGAAAATAGTTATCGATATAATACGCAGGGATGGATCTATGTTCATACAGAAGGAGACCCTTATGAAAGAGGTTTTCAACATGGTTATTTACTATCTGATGAAATTGTAGATATGTTAAATCGTTGGAGTAATACAATACATAATCAAAAAAATATAAAACGAATAAGTAAGAAAGCCCCTGAAGAAAGATACAAAAAGATATCTGAAACGTGGTGGAATTTTTGTAGAAATCAGTGTAATAGACTTTATTGGAGTAAGTTTCCAGATGAATATAAAGAAGAAATAAATGGAATTGTAGACGGGGTAAATTCAAAGGGGGGGAGAATTCACGGTAGGGCAATTGATTACAAAGATATTCTTGCCTTGAACGAGATGTATGAATTTATGTCAAAATTAACCAATTCAAGAAAGAGATTTCATCCATTGAGAACCTTATTTCACAGTTTAATAAAAGTTGAACCAAAAGCTTCCATATCTGGTTTTTTTGACTTTATTAAAAATTTTTTTGGTGGTGAGCCAGCTCATCATTGCAATGGTTTTGCTGCAACAGGGGATGCAACAACAGATGGCCAAATTGTTTTCTCACAATCCACAATTTGTGGAGGAGGCACTTGGTGGTGGAATTATTATATATCACTAAGATGGAATATAATTCTTGATGTTCAACCTAGTAAAGGAAACAGAGTTATTATGTCATCATCTCCAGGCCTTATTTGGAGTGATGAAGACTACTATCAAAATGATAACGGTATTTTACTTCTAGAAACAACAAATCCTCAAGGACCATACGATAATCTTGGCTTGCCACTTTCAGTAAGAGCACGAATGGCTATGCAATATGGTAATAGCATTGATGATGTAATATATTATCTGAGATACAAAAACGATGGATGTATGAATGCTGTATGGCTTATTGGAGATACAAAAACAGGTGAAATTGCAAGATTTGAACTTGGTTATAATACGTTTGCTGTTTGGCGAACAAAAAATGGCTTTTATTGGAGTGCAAATACACCAATGGATTTTAGAGTTCGACTTGAAAAATTCACTTTTAATTTAAAATATATATTTACTTTATTTGATTGGGTCTTTAAAAAATTGAGTGCATTTGGTCATTATTCAATTCGTTATATTCCTACAGGTAGAGATCGAGCTTATGAACGGTTAGGGAATGAATATTATGGGCAAATTGATGTTGATGTTGTAAAAGAAATAATGTCAGTAAAATCGATTAGTTATGCAATAACTGATATAAAATTAACAGACACAGACTTGCTTGAAAAAAATGGACTTTGGGCATTTTTTGGTAATCCCCTAAAATCTTTAGAGTATACTAGTTTTAATGATCAGAAACATAAAACAAGAGTTGTAAATCCAAGTGGTTGGGTTGAAATATTTGGTATTTCACAAAAAAATGATTTTCAACTAAGTAGAAGGCCTAATTTAAATTATGAAGAAACAGACGTTATATGGGAATTTGATACAAGTTTTAATGTCAATGATTTTTCATGTAGTAGTATAATACTTAATAATATTTTATATACAACAACATCAGAAGGAAAAATATATGCAATTGATATAAAAACAAAAAAAGCTTTATGGCAGCATTATGTTGGGGAAAAACCAACAACACCTGTAATAAGAGACGATTCAATATTTATTGGTCATTCTGAAGGTTTAGTTGTATATGATATAAATGGTTTTATAAAATGGGATGTTAAAACAAATGATGTTGTTTCTGCACCTATAATTGTTGATGGAAATGTCATTTTTGGCTCAAATATTGGAAAAATTTACGCTTTATCTGCTAATAATGGTGATAAAAAATGGATGCTTGAACTTGATAGCGAAATCTATATTTCTCCTTTTAATAACAATAATATCTATATTGCATCCGGTGAAAGTTGTTATGCAATTTCGTTAAAAGATCAAAAGATAAAATGGTCTTATTCAATTGATGGACTTATTACATCAGCTCCTATTTTAAAAGATGATTTTTTATACTTTGGTTCTAGTAATAATTTTGTTTATGCATTAAACTCCAAAACAGGTGTTGAAAAATGGAGATATGAAACTGGCTGGGGAATTGATACAACTCCTACGGTTTCTGGTAATTTATTAATTGTTGGTTCAAGTGATAATAACATTTATGCGTTAGATAAAAAAAATGGTGAATTAAAATGGTTTTTTAGTAGCAATGCAGCAATACATTCTTCTCCTGTTGTATATGGAAAATATGTTTTCTTTGGATCTGACGATGGACGAATTTATGCTGTTAATAAAAGTAATGGGGAGTACATTTGGTCTTTTGCCCCTGAAGACAAAATAGATTTTGATCTTTTTAATTATATAACCACCCCTATTGTTTCTGATTTATATGTTACGGACGGTGTTGTTTATATTGGAGCTAATGGAAAAATTTATGCACTTGATGCGCAAACAACAGATGATATTTCTAGAATTTCAGAAAAAGAAATAGAAGTTCCTATTGAAACCTGGCTTTTTATTTTTATTTCACTTTTTTTTGTAATAGGACTTACCATAATTTATCTATATATCAGTAAGAAGAGAGTTAAATGAATACGATAATTATTGCATTTATCATTTATTTAATAATTCTTGTCATCATTGGGATTTGGTCATCTAGATTTAATAAAACATTGGATGATTTTTTAATTGCAGGTAGAAAACTCGGAACCTGGCCAGTCGCAATTTCTGCCGAAGCATCAGATATGAGTGGATGGCTAGTTCTAGCATTGCCAGGTAGAGCTTTTTTGTATGGTTTAAGTGCTATATGGACAGCTATTTCATGTGCTCTGGGAACCTTATTTAATTGGAGTTTTATTGCAAAAAGACTTAGACGATTTACAGAAAAACTACGTGCAATTTCTATTCCTGACTTCCTTGAAGATAGATATAAGGATGACACACACTCTATTCGTTTAATATCAACAATTATTATTGCAGTTTTCATGGTTGCATATGTTTCAGCTCAACTTGTCGCAAGTGGAAAAATTTTAAGTGAAACATTTGGGTGGGATTATCATGCTGCTTTAATACTTGGTTTTGCAATTATTACTTTTTACACACTTATAGGTGGTTTTTTTGCTGTTGCATGGACAGATGTTTTTCAGGGAATGTTGATAGTGATAATTCTTGTTGTTTTGCCTATTGTGGGAATTATTAAACTAGGTGGTATTGGTTCAATTTTTTCTAAAATATCTCAAGTTGATTATAATGCAATTTCGCCAACTTATGGTTATGGTGGAATATTTTTCTTACTTTTTGCCTTTGCTAGTATGGCATGGTTTTTTGGTTATCCAGGTCAACCACATGTTTTGACTAGATATATGGCTATTAAAAATGAAAAAAAGCTATGGAATAGTACTTTAATTGGCATGGTTTGGGTAATTATTAGTCTCTGGGGGGCAGTTTTAATTGGAATTGTTGGCCTGGCAATGTTTAATGGAATTCCAGATCCTGAAAAAGTAATGCCAATGCTTGCAACAACCCTTCTTCCTGAGTGGATTGCAGGAATAGTTATAGCTGCAATAGTTGCTGCTATTATGTCAACAGCTGATTCACAGTTACTTGTTGCAACTTCCTCGGTTGTTGAAGATATTTATCATAAACTAATTAATCCCAAGGCACATCAAAAAAAGCTTTTGTATTTAAGCAGAATCTTTGTTTTTTTACTTTCAGTTGTTGCTTTTATTTTTGCAATTCCTGGAGAAGATAGTGCTATTTATTTTCTAGTTGCATTTGCCTGGGGTGGTCTTGCTGCATCTTTTGGACCTATAATTATTTTATCTCTATGGTGGAGACGAACTACAAAATGGGGGGCTATTGCGGGAATGGTATCTGGTATGGGTACTGTAATTATTTGGGATAAAAGTGGGATTACATCTGCACTTCCAAATGAGTTAATTGTTCCTGGAATGCTTCCTGCTTTTTTTATATCTTTATTTTTTATTATTATTTTAAGTCTTTATACATCTTCACCTAAAATAGAAAAATTATTCTTCTAATCCGAAATCTTAAAGAACAGAAAAACCCATACTCTCTTTGGAGAGAATTTGTTGGTTCTAATGATATGTTGATGGAGAGATAGAGGATGCCCTTTTTTAAAATGAAAAGAAATAAGAATAATTTTTCTAAAGAAAATATTGATATAAAGTTAAACAAAAAACAAAAAAAAACAATTAACCAAATAAACACAAAAGGCCAAAAGATACAAAAACTACAAGAAGAACTAGAAAAAAACCAAATAAAAATGACAGAACTACAAAAACAAATAGACCAAAAACAACAAGAAATCGAAACAATACAAGAAGACATAAAAACACGAAACCAAATAATACAAGAACTAAAAAACCAACTCAACCAAACACAAGAACAAATACAAAATTTTCAAGTACAAATAACAACAAAAGAACAAAAAAACCAAAACCTACAAAAAGAAATACAAGACAGACTAAACGACCTACAATTCCAAAACAACAAAATAAACAAACTAGAAAACGAAAACCAAGAAATCAAAGCACAACTAAACGAAAAAGAAAACATAATCATAGAAGTCCAAGACCAACTAACAGAAAACAATGATAAAACAGAAAACCTAGAAAAAGAACTCAACCAAAAACAACAAGAAATCGAAACAATACAAGAAGACATAAAAACACGAAACCAAATAATACAAGAACTAAAAAACCAACTAACAAAAAACCAAATACAAATAACAGAACAAGCAAACCAAACAGAAAACCTAGAAAAAGAACTCAACCAAACACAACAACATCTAAACGAAAAAATAAAAGATTTTGAAAACATAAATATCGAACTAGAAAAAAAACAAAACGAAATAACAAAAATAAACACAGACCTAACAGGACAAAACAAAACAATAGAGGAATATTCAAACCAATTCATAGAAAAAAACAAACAAATCGAACAACTACAAATACAACTAACAACAAAAGAACAAGAAAACCAAAACCTAAGAAAAGACCTACAAGACACATTAAACACCCTACAACACAGAAACACAGAGCTAAATATGCTACAAGAAAAAATCAAATTTAAAGATAAACAATATATAAATAACACAATAGAAGTTGAAAAATTATTAAATCAGTTAGATGAGTTATATAACGAATTAAATCAAAAAAATAATGATATTAATCATTTGGAATCTGAGGTAGAAAAAGCACAAGAAGAAATTAATGAACGAGGATTACTAGTTAATGATATCAGTAAACAATTATCTCAAAGTCATTCACAATTAATAGAAAAAGTAAGTTTTTCAAATAAAATTGAACAAGAATTAAATCAAAAAAAGGATGAACTAGAAACAACTTTTTTAAAAATAAATGATAAAGATGATGAGATACAGTTTTTAAATAAAGAATTAGAAGAAAGAAATAATGAATTAAACTCCCAACAAAATGTAATTGAACATTTAAATAATGAAATAGAAAGAAAAAAACAATTTATTTCTAAAATTCAAGAGGACTTAGATAATTCATTTAAGGATTATAAATTCAAGGACAATGAATTAGAAAAAACAAGAGATGAAATAACAATTATTAGAAAAGAACTTGATCGTCTTATTTTAGAACTTAAAAACAAAGATAATATTATCGAAGATATCACAAAAAAATTATTAGATAATCAAGCGGTAATGGAAGAGAAAACTATCTTGATTAATAAATTAAATAAAGATATTGAATTAAAAAATCAAGAATTTATCAATAAAACTAAGGAATTAAATACTATCAAACAAGTTTTACATGATCAAACAGGTGAATTACATGATCTTAGAATGATTTTAGGAAATAAAGAAGAGGAGTTAGAATCGTTAAGTACCGATTTAGAAATTAGAAATAAAATAATCAATGAAATTGGTAATCAGTTTAAAGAAAGCCAAATTCCTTTAATAACTGAGGAGGAACTTCCAAAAGAGAGTAGAATGGAAATTATACCTAAATCAGATTCAAATAAATCATCTGAAAATATTAATGAAATAAAAGAGGAAAATTAAAGATAAAAACAATCTGAATGAGAAGGTTTAAAAATGGAAAATCAAGAATTGAATTCCAATATATTAAATAGTGATACCCCTAGTTTCATAATAGATAACAAGGGAGACATAATTGAAGTAAATAATGCATTTTGTGATAAATTGGGTATTACTAAACAAGATTTATTGGGAACTCCTTTAAAAGAATCTATTTTTTTAACCCGAGATTCCAAAAAACAAGCCCTGTACCGGCAGATTGAAAAATTAATTGGAAAAGAAACTTCATCATATACACTTGATATAATAACAAAAAGAGGAGAAAAATTTTCCTTTAGAATTAATACAGAACCATTAATACAAAATGGAAAAAAAATCGGAGAAATAAACTCTGTTGAGGATATAACAAAACTTAAAAAAATACATATAAAACCTGCAGAAAATCATATTGAACAATCAAGTTCGGATTTATTATTAGTTCTTGAAAAGGCTAAGGAAAAAAGTCATGAAATTAAAATGATTAAAAAAGAGCTAGAAGAAAAAAATCTTAATATTAATAATTTAAAAAAGGAAATGCATCAAATAACTGAAAAATGGAGAAAAAGTCAAGAAGAAATAGAGGAAAGAAGATTTAACATTAAACAACTAGAAACTCAAATTTCAAAATATCAACAACAAACTCAATGTTTAGAAAAAGATATAACAGAATTACAAGGAAATCTTAAAAAAAGTTTATTTACAATTGATGAAAAAAACGATTCTATTAAGCAATTACAAGAAACTAGCCAACTTTTACAGAGTGATTTAGATATAGCTAAAATTGAACATGTAAATAAAGAGGAAACAATCAAGAGCTTACAAATAGAATTAAAAAATAAAATTAAAGATATAGAATTGAAAAATAATGAGTTTAATGTTTTACAAGGGGAAATCGCACAAATAAAAAATGAATTACAAACAAAAACACAGGATTTAGAAGCCAAACATAACCAACTTGACAATCTGCAAGAAGAATTAGATAACTTAAAAAATGAACTAGATTTAAGAAATAAATTAATTGTAAAATTAAAAAATCAATTATCTGAAAATCATATCAAAATTGTTGAAAAAACTAAAGGCACTGAAAATCTACAAACACAAATAGATCTTTTACAAAAAGAAATTGGGGTAAAAACAGAAGAATTAAAAGATTTACCCCTAACAAAACAACTATTAAAAACAAGAGAACATGAATTAATTGATTTACAAAAAGAATTAGAAACAGTAAACTCAAATCTAGAAAATAGAAATAAAATTATAAAAGATATAAAAGAGCAGTTATCTGAAAAACAATCATCATTAATTGAAAAAATAAAAAATAATGAATCTCTAAAAGAAGAGATGAATAATTTATTTAATGAATTACAGTTCAAAAACAGATTAATCGAAGAGCTAAAAGAAAAAAGAGAGGAATTAAATCTTGTTTTTGAAAATATAAGAGAATCAGTTCCAACATCTATAATTGTTACAAATAAGGATAATATTATTACAACAGTAAATAAAAGGACAGAAGAAATTCTTGGATTAAATCCTAGTAAAATAGTTGGATCAAATCTTCTTAATCTAGATATAATGAATGATGATAGACTCATTAACGCAAATAACCAGTCAATTGAAAAAAAGAAACCAGTTGTTTCAAAATCTATTGCTGTCAAAGATTTAAACAAAGAAATTCGATTAACAAATATTTCTCAGATACCGTTATTGGATAACAACGGTGATTTGCAAGGATCTATAATGATAATTGATGATGTAAGTGATGTTTTTGAAACACAATCGAAGCTAACTAGTAAAAAAGATGAAATAGATGCTTTAAATAAAAAATTCCAAGGTGCTTTTAAAAGACTCAGTTTGATAGATAAAGAAATTGAAGATACAAATCTTGAATTAAAAGAAAAGAAATCTGAGCTTGAGGAAAAAAAAAAGGAACTAGAAATCATCAAATATGATCTTGAAAATTCAAGATCAGAATTAAGTTCAAAAAGTGAATCACTCAAAATTTCTGAACAACAAATTGAAGAAAAAAATCATGAGATAAATTTTTTAAAGGAAGAAATGGAAAAAAACAATATTTCTATCAAGGAAAAAAACGAAGATATCAATAGAATAAGAAATGAGCTTGATGAAAAAGAGCAAGATTTAGAATTAAAAAATAAAGAAATTACATCTTTAAACTGTAAATTAAAAGAAACAAAAACACTTCTTGAAAAAGATAGAGGAGAACTAGAAGAAATAAGAAAATTATTATCATCCAAAACAGAAGACCTACAAACAAAAGAAGAAGATATTTTAAAACTAAAAATAGATCTTTCGGAAAAACAAAATTTGATAGATCAATTTAAGCAACAATTAGAAGATAAAAACCATGAGAATGCACAATTACAAATAAAAATTGGGAGAAGAATTGAAGAATTAAATAAATCCAATGAAGAACTAGAATTGCTTTCAAAACACTTAGAAAAAAACCGCAATGAAATAAATCGATTGCAAATAGAAACTGAAAAATTAAATACTGAACTTAGTGAAAAAACAGATAAATTGAAAGAAAAAACAGATCAGATTGAAGAATTAAATAATGAACTTAAAGCAGGAAAATCTGCAATAAACTGGTTTAAAGTAGAAGTTGAAGAAAAACATAGAGAACTAGAGCTAAAAAATAAAGAGCTTGAATCAAAAAATATAGATATCGAAGATTTTTCAAAACAACTCTTTGAAAAACAGCAATTATTAGTTGTAAATAATAAACTAATTGAAAAACTACAGGATAGGTTACAACAATCAATAAAAGAAATAAAAATTGAGGAGCAAAAAATTGAAAATAATCAACTAGAGCTTGCGAAACATAAACAGACAATAGAAAACTTGGATAATGAGCTTAACAATCGAATTGATGAATTAAACTTAAGAAACAATAGATTAAATGAAAAGGAAAAACAAATAATAGAGCTTCAAAACAGCTTAAGAGACAAAACAAATGAGTTAGAATTAAAAAATAAAGAGTTAATACACCAGCAGGATTTATTTAATCAGCTGAAAATGGAAAATAGTCAAATTTTGTTTCATTTTAATAATATGAAAAATTCCATTCCATCATCTTTTTTAATTATTGATAAAAACAACAATATCATCAACTGGAACAAAAAAGCAGAAGAAATTCTTAATCTTATACCAGAACAATCAAAAAAAATAAACCTATTTGAACTTGATCTTTTAAAGAAAGAAAGAGTATTAGCAGGTTTAAAACGATTTGAAAAAGAAAAACAACAAGTGAAAATAAAATCTATATCTTTTAAAGACAGTGAAGGTGAAGTTTATCTTACAAATATTTCTCAGATACCAATGTATGACGATAAAGGACAATTTCAATGTTCAATAATGATTCTTGATGACATAAGTGAAAAAGAAGAAATAAAGGCAGAACTTATAAAAAAACAAGAAGAATTAGCTGAACTTGATTCAAAATTTCAGAAAGTTTATTCCAAACTTCAATTAGTAGAGCAAGAAAGATTTGAAAGAAATCAACATCTGTTGAAAGTTGGTCAGGATAAACAAAAAGATATTGAGCACATTGGAAATATTATTGACAAAAAGAAAAATAATTTAGAAATAATAAATAATAATATTATATTTAAAACAAATGAACTTGAAAGCATTAACTTAAAAATTGCAGAAACCAGATCAAAATTACTAGATATTGAAAATGAACTTGCGCAAAGAAAAGTTGATTTAGAATGTGCTTATCAAAGTAAAGAAGAGCTAAGTAAAACCTTTAAAGATAAGCTTAAAATCATCGATGAAATTGACAAATCCCTTGGAATAACTGAAGGTCAATCTTTAAAAACAAAAAAGATTGATGCAGAAAATACTGAGGAATAACTTGTTTTTTTACTCAAATATAACAACTGGTTTTATAGGCATTGGAGCTTTTAATATAACTGATTTAGATAGTCCTGATCCTGGAAAGAGAGTTACATATAAGCTATCATATTTTGAAAGAGCAATATCATCAGATAGTTCAAATATTAGATAAGCTCTATCAGAATTTTCATTAATAACATTTTGATCAACTATTGATTTATCTAAATCGTTTATAACAAGTAAGCCAAAATTTTTTTCTGTAATATTATACCAATTTGAGTTTTCAAATAAAGATCCGCCATTATAAAATTCTACAACTCCATCAAAATATAATAACTTAAGAGATTCTTTGTTTAATATCTGAACATTTAGTTGTGTTATATCAATATTGGTAGAAAACAATGGCGATATTTGTAAAGCGATTTTTTTAATCTTCTGTATTCCATCTATTTGATAAAATTTTCCAACTTTAAAATCAATATCCATGTAGGTAGAATATTTTTCTATTGTCTCTGTTGTAATCTTTGATAAGTCCTGTTCCAGTGTTAGTCCTTCAGTATTATTGATTATTTCTGCAGCAACTACTGATACCAACATTATACCAATAAGTATTATCATTGCATATATTGCTGAACTCCCCCAGTTATTCATTTTATCACTTATATTTTTAGATATAATTTTGTCTTATTTTTATATATAAAATTTATTATACAATTGTTATCTATATAAAAATTATAAAGATAAATAACTGGTTAAAAACCTTATAAGGAATTGTTACTCATCCATAATTTGACAAAATGTCATTTTGAAATTTTTGCTATCTAGTCTTTTTTCGTTTTGTTATTACAACGGGGAAGCTTTAAATAGTGTCACTTGAGAACAGATTACATGAATGACATTGACGTGGCTGTAAATGGCATGGCAATGTATAGAAAGGAAAGAAAGGTGGTTAAGAATGGAAAAAAAATATATGGAAAGGCTGGTAGGTAAATACTGTAAAATTGTAACAAAGGAGCCTGGTGAATCAAGAGCTAGTGTTGTTACAGGAACTCTTGAAGATGTAGATTACAAAGATGGTTTTATTTTAGTTGATTCTGAACAAGGTCTAGGATGTCTAAGAATTAATACAATAATTGCAATAAAACCAGGAAATAAACATAAAAAAGAATATGAAAAGGAAATTAAAATTAAAAATGAAGACCATGCTATGGTTGGTATTGGTACATTAATTGTTTTTATCGCTATGGTTTTAATTGCTGCTGTTGCATCAAGTGTTCTTATTACGACCAGTGAAACCCTTCAATCACGTGCAAAGACGGTTGGAACATCAACAATAAGAGAAGTATCAGCAGGTATATCAGTTGAAACTGTAACAGGATATACAAATGAAGGGAAAACCAAAATCACATATTTAGCACTAACAATCAGACCAAGAGCAGGTTCAAAAGATATTGATTTAAGCCTTTGTACACTATCTGTGTTATATAACAATTTAACAGTATTAAAATTAAACACATCCTTAGTTCAAAATGTAAACACTGACAACAAAAGCGTATTTCATACACCAATAACATCTGGATCACCCTATACAATAATGGACAACACAACAAATACAACATTTGGAGTAATATCAATACATGATCCTGATAGTTCAATTTTAAACACAAATGGTATGAACAGTGGAGATAGGGCAATACTTGTGGTAAACCTATCATCAATAATTGATGGTGGCGGATTACCAGCAAGGCAAACTGTTTCAGGAACACTTACACCAGAAATCGGTATTAAAGCAGAATATGATATTACTGCACCAGCAGTGTTTTCAAAGAGAATTGTAAAGTTAGACTAAGAAAAAAATAGGGTAAAAACCTCTTTAAATTTTATTTTCTTCATTTTTTTATTTTTTTAATTATAGCAATTTCAGCTTTATCTCCATCAAAAATAGTAGGTTTTGCATTAATTTCAACCGGGATTTTATTATTATTTTTAGTTAAAAAAATAGTGTTATAAAAAGAGACATCTTCACCTTTTAAACGATCTAAATAGTATTTTTCAACATCATAAAAACCTTCAGAACTAATAAAATCAAATAAACTTTTATTGATTATTTCATTGGTATTATAACCAATTAAATCTGAAAAAGTATCATTTACCTTTTTAATAATACCTCTGTGAATAATAACAGCACTATCAGGAATCTTTTCAAAAATATCATACGACTGTTTTATATCCTCATTAATTTTCTCACCAAAACTAATATTACTATCTCCAGTTATATTATTTAATAACACATTTTCCTGATTTACCAGTTGTTTTAGTCTATTTTCAATATCTGTTTCTAACAATTCAAGTCTGTTACGCCACTTTTTAAAATCGATTATTTGCTCATTTATTTTTCTTTTTTCCTTAAGAAGCTCTGATTCTCTATTATTTAATAATTTTTCTCGCTCTTCTAGCTCATGCATCATAGTTTCAAACTCTTGTTTCCTTTTTTTACCACCGAAAAGTTCTGAAAATGAATACAAAGTTTTATTAACAATATGACCAGATTTATGATTTGATTTTTCTTCAATATTATCATCATAATTTTTTCTTTTCTTTAACTTTTTTAGATTTTTTTCTAAAATATTATTTTTCTTTATTAATTCATCATTTATTTTTTGTAATTGGTTTAAAACTTTATTAGTATTCTTATGATCAGGAGCATTTTTTAGGATAACATTCCTTTTTTCAGAATCGGTTTTTCTTTCGATTATTGATTCATTATCATCAATCCAACTCTTAATCAGATTTCCGACTAAATTTATATCACCAATTTTACCAGTCTCATTTTTAACAGGAAAACTACTCCAGGAAATCATAATTTCATGACCATTTTTTGTAAGCAAAGGAAGTTTTATGTTATCAACAATTTTATTTTGGCGAGAAATATTTAATATATTAATCAATTGATTTTCATAATGTAATGGTATTAAAAAGCCTATAAGTTTTCTATTTAATACCTCTGTTTTTGCAAAACCAGATAAATCTTCAGATTCTTTATTAAATTTAATTATTCTTTCATTTTCATCTATTGTTAAAACAAGATTATTTCTATAACTGCATTCTTTTTTTCTAGTTTCCTCAGCCATTTTAAATGATTTCTCCATTTTTACCTTTTGTCAACTACCTTCAATATAAAAAATTTATTAAAATCTTTTATTCATTAAATATTTTAAAACTTTTTTGTTTTATAATTTTTTATAAATCATTAGTAAACATATATTCCCTGATATTACAAGATTTTAAAGGATACCCCTGCATAAGTTGGATGTGGGACCTAGTGTAATTTGAAGGAGGAAGGTAAGAATAAAAAAAGAATCAAAAGATTTTATACTTACATTCTGTCTAGGCCCCACAATATTAACTATTGTTAATTGAGATATATATAGTTGTTGGTTATTGTCCTATTCTTTGTAACCGATATTATTGGTATTGGAAATTGAGTTGAAATAATGATAAAAAAACTAAACTAGATAAAAAATTAAAAATTATCAGCCTTCTCCCATAACATTGAAACAATCTTTTTTTGTGCTTCATTCTCGATAGGACGATTTCTAACTGGAATCATCATTTCATATTGATTCCAAAAATAAATAATTCCAGTTTTATCAGAACGTCGGTACCACATTCCAGCTCGACCGCCAAAAATTCCACCCGAGTGTCCTTCTATGATATTACCATTCTCATTTCTAATAATCCAACCTAATCCATAGTTATTATTGCCGAGTTGTGGTGTATGCATAGTTTCTGTGGAGGTTTTATTAAGAATTGTAATTCCACTATAGGTCCCATTATTCATATGTGCAAGTAGAAACTGGCTAAGGTCAAGGACTGTTGTTCGTAATCCTCCAGCTGCATAATTTTTCATTTGAACTTGAGGCAGAGGGAAATATATTCCTGCTAGCCATATGTAGGGTCTGGCGATTCTTTTAAGGTTTAAATCTTTAAGTTGGTAGCTGGTGTTACTCATATTTAAGCGTTGAAGTATATTTTCTGTGCAATATTCATCATATGATTGTTCTGTTACACGTTCTACAATGTATTCTATTATTTCTAATCCGATATTTGAATATGTAAATCCCTCCCCTGGCGGATAATCATTCCAGATACATGATTTATAGAAATATCCTGAAGGGACTAAGAATTCTTTTAACATTTCATTAGGATATCCTAAAAAAGTAAAATAAATTGCTAGTATAGGTGTAAAATCAGCCAGACTGGAACGATGTGCAAGTAACATACGACATGTGATGTTTTTTTTGGTGTATCTTGGATTTCGTAGTTCAAAGTCTAAATAATTGTTTACATCTTCATCGATATCTAGTAAACCTGTTTCATTTAGTTGTAATATCGCTGTTGCAGCAAAGGTTTTTGATATAGAAGCAATCATATAAATTGTTTTATTAGTTGCACAAATCTGATGTTCTCTATTTGCATAGAGATATCCTTTTGACCATTTAATTATGTTATTTTTAATAATGCATGCAGATAGACTTGGCATATGACCTAGTATCATTAATAATCTAATTTTTAAATCAAAAAGTGAGTCATCTTCTGATTTTATTTGGATATTTAAATCATTGATAATTTTTTTATTCACTAATCCTTGGATTATAGGATTAAAACTAAGAACAATAAACAAAACAATTACCATGACAACTATGTTCTTTTTAAAAATGTCATTTTTCATAATTATATTTCCTCCCTTAAAATATCTGCCATATGCTATAAGATATTATAATTTAAATATAATCCAGAAATTAAAAATAAGAGAAGAATGGGGTTGATTTAAATGACATTAATATAGTCAATTCCTTCAAAATTTGTACTATCCAGTAGCTCACCAGAAATTTTTATCTCAACATCCTCTCCTGCATTTTATGATTCTGTGTGAGGCATATTTTTCAGCCAACCTTTTCAATAGGGATTTGGATTTTGATTGTTTGATTAGAGTATAAGTGGTTTGTCGGTCGTCGTGATAGCCTTTGAATTGTCTATATTTCTTCATGTTGTTTTCTCCTAAAATGAGTGCCACTTTTTTGACAATTACCTCCTATAAAATTTATATGTGACATTATATTTATTTTTTGAGATGTTGGAGAAAAGAAAAACTTTTTATTTTCTTTCACAAAGTTTATTATATATTAAAATTATTAAGGATAGTAATTGGGTGCACATTCCTATAAATACTACTATTGAACTCAATTTAATAAAAGTATAAATACAACTTTATAGTTATTGAATAATGCTGGTCATATAGGAGGGGTACAAATTAAACTAAAGATGGGAAAAGGTGAGGAAGAATCAGTTGAAGAGGATAATAGTGAAAATTCACCTTCTGATAAAGAAACTGAAGATAAAAAAGAAGAGCTAGAAGAAAATAAAAAAGATGTAGGTGATCTTCGAAAAGTAATAAAATTAAATCCCTCTGAAGACGATACAGAAAAAAAAGAAGAAAAACCAAAGACTGAAACAATAGAGGATGATTCAGAATTACCTACTAAAGATTCATTGGAACAAAAACGGGCAATACTACAAAGTATAAAAGATTTTGATTTTCAAATAAAAAAGAATTCTGAAGAAATAATTGCTGTTAACAAAAAACTTGATTCTATTACTAAAGATTTAGATGATCTTGTAAGTTTATATGAAATTGTTTCAGAACAAATGAATCCATTTGTTGGTCTTTCAAAAGTTACTAAAAAAAGAATCGAAGCATTAGAAAATTTCACAAAAGAGATTGAAGACTTAAAAAATAGATTAAACGATATTGAAGCTTTTACTGAACGTGCTAGCATGAATCTGGATAGTATTCAAGAAATTAGGAATGCTAAGAATCAAGAATCGGGAAAAAATGAGATAGGCGAAATTAACAAACCAAAATATGAAATTCCAAAAAATGAGCTTTCAGGTATTGATATAAATATGATAATTGAAAAAACATTAATGGAAATGGATATTGATAACCAAATTGATGTTTTGATAGAGGAGTATATAGAAAATTTATTTAAATGAAAAAAAATAGGTGGTTTAAATGCAAGAAAGTGAGGGAGATAGAAAAAAAAGAATTTCAGACAATTTTGATTTAAAAACTGAACTATCTACCTTAGTTGAAAATAAAGTTATTTCTTCAAAAATTGCAGCGAAATTAGAACAAAAATTAGTTGAAAAAGGCGTTAAACTTGATAAAGATCAACTAACTGTACTCATAGAAAAAATAAAAGAAACAATCAAAAATTATTCAAAATTTGAACAAAATATTAAAAGGGAAAGTAAAGAAAAAACAGTTCAAAAAGAAGAAAAAACATCAAATGAGGATATGTTCAAAGTTATTCAAAAAATTGAAAAACTAGAAGAAAAAGTTAAAAATATAGAAAGTGGCGAAGGAAAAAAAGATTTAATTATAGACGAATCAGGGCAATTATCTGAAGAAAAAGAAAAAACTCAGAAATATGTCATGCAAGAAGATATAAATGTTCCAAAATTTATAAATGGAAGCATTAGTGAATATACAAAAGATCCATTAAATGAAATATCAAATGATCCAGAATCTATTATTATTTTGATGAAATGGCTTCAATATCTAATAGATAAATGTGGCCATTCAAATCTTTCAACAATATTAGATTATTATGTTGATATAAACTGGATTTCTCAAGATGCAAAAATTAGCTTAATTGATTACTCACACGGAATATCAGATGAAAAGAGTAAATTAGATACTATAAAAAAAGAAATAACTGATTTACCTTCAAGAGATCATATACAATCGTTTATCTTTATACAAAAACTTAAAGGAAAAAAATTTGATAAACATTTAATAGATAGAATAGAGAGTGATATATCAATAATTACGAAAAAAATTTACGATTATCAGTTCAAATAAATATTTAAAAATATTTATAAACTAGATCGATAGATATGGAAAAATTATCTAATGTTGAAATTATTAAAGGTGTTTTAACAAATATTTGTAATATAATAGCTAAAAGAACAACTCAAAGTTTTGCTGTTACACTTTTAGAAACAATTAATAGAGCACTTGAAAGTAAATTTAATTTTCTAAGATTTATTAAATTTAATACTAAAGATACCTCAAATGAAATTATTAGTGTTTCTTCTGATTTAAATTCTATTGATTCAATTTTATTAGGTCGCGTTGTAGAAACGATTATTCAAATAATATGTTTAGATTTAAAAGAAAAAGCTGGTATTTATTTTATCAAGGAAATAATAAACAATTCTAGCGAGAATTTAGTTGCTGAATTAGAACGCGCTGAAATTGATCTAGATCTCTTAAAAGTTCAACAAAGTTATATATATAATCAACAAAAAAGAGTGAAAAAAATTTTTGAAAGTAGAGAAGAAACTTCAGATTTTAATGGAAAAAAGAGTCTTTTAAATTATTCGTGGGAAAATGTTTCTAATTGTATTTATGATGCTAACAATAGAATTTGTACAATTATTAGTAAAGAGGGTAAGGTTTTAGATACATTAGATTTGGATAAAATTGTTAATCAGTATCTCTTAGAATTAACAGAGGGTAATAATATATCTCTACCTATTGACCATGAGTTGGATAATAAAGAAAAACATTTAAAATTTAAAGAATCAAAAGAAGTTTAAATTTAAATTAAAAATAATTAATAATTTTGGAGCAAACTCAAAATATGCTTAAAAATGAGGTTGTTATTAAGCACATATTAATTTCAATTATAAAAACTGTTAGAAGAAGAGTAGACGAAAATTTTGCCGTTAGTGCTATTGGTGCAATAATTAAAACACTTGAAAATAGGTATGATTATTTTAAATATATATCTATAGATAAAGATCCAATTGAAGGTGTTATAATAAAAGTTTCTTCAAATTTGAATTATATTAATCCAATAAAATTTGCTCGTGCTATTGAAACTATAGTACAAATTATATATTTTGATCTTAAAGAACAAGCTGGACTATATTTTATTAAAGAAATTGTAAGATATACTAACAGTCAAGTAATTATGAGTTTAAATGAAGCAGGAGTAGATCTGGAACTTCTTGAACTTCAACAACAATTTTTAAGAAAAAGAGAAAATAAAAAATTGAAAAAACATAAAATTGATTATCGTGATACTAAAAGTGAAATAAACGATAGTGAAAGTTTATTAGGTTACTCCATGGATAAAGTCTCCCATTGGGATTTTGATACTAATAAAAATGAATGTTTAATTTATGATAAGGATGGTAATATCCTTGATAAAATAGATTTAAATAATATTGTTAAAAAATACATTATAGATAATAGTGAGGATCAGATTGAAATTGATAAAGATATTGAATTAAGTGAAAAAGAATATCAACTTTTAAAAATATTACAATCTCAAGATACTGATTCAGAAAGTGTTTGTTCTATGCTTAATATTTCAGAGAATGATTTAAATAATATCGTTAAAAAATTATCCCATCTTGAAATGATTCAATATATATCTTTTAATGAATTAGTGCTTTCTGAAATTGGTGAGTTATATATAAAGAAAAAAGAAATTGTTAAGACCCAATATTAATGTTTATTAAAGATTAATTTCAATTGTTCTTTTTTTATATTAAAATTTTCTACCCTTTTTTGAAAAAATCAAAAAAAAATTTTCTGACAAAAAATAATTTTAATAATTACTAGTAAAATGAAAATAATTATAATATATATTTATCCATTATTGTCCATAATCGTTTTGTTAAATAGGAGATTGTTCGATATAATTTAACTTGACAGATTTCAAACTTCTGACAACAGCAATTTCAAATCTATCGCTATTAAAATATTTTGGCTTAATGGTAACTTCTACAGGTAATTTATTATCATTTTTTGTTTTAAATATAGTTTCAAAAGAAGAATTAGATTTACCCTTTAATCTATCAAAATAATATTTTTTAATACCTGAAAAACCTTCAGGACTGACAAAATCAAATAAACTCTTGTTTATAAGGTCTTCTATGTTATACCCAAGTAATTCAGCAAAGGAACTATTAACTTGCTTTAAAATCCCACGTTTTAATATAGCAGCACAACCTATAAAATCATCAAGCATTGTTTTTTGGTAATTAATTTCCTCTTTGGTTTTAAAAGTCAAATTATTATTAAAATCAATAGATTTAACGTTATTTCTTCGGTCTAAATTATAAATTAAATATTTTCTGAATAATATCTCATCTTCAACAAGTCTTTTCCTTCTTTCTTCAATTTCTTTAACTAATTGATCTATTTTTTTTGTTTTTTCTTCAAGTTTTTCAATAATATTTTCTTCTTTCTGTAGATTATCTTCTATCAATTCCCTAAGATCAGATATTGTCTCTTTATGTAAAGTTAATACCTCATCAATACTTTCGATACGTATTTTTTTTTCAATTGGAGGGGGTTTAATAGATGGCAGCTCTAATCTATCTCTGACGAGTTTATCTTTATCTATTCCAGCATAAACATATTTTTCTCTCTGAGAAATAATGTCTGGAAATATTAAAATGTGTTTATGATCAATAAGAGCAATAAATAGTAAACAAAAAAATATAATATAATAAAAAATTCCTGAAATATTCATCTCTTTTATTGCAATCTGTACACCTAAACCAGCTAACATAATTCCAGTGGGTAAAAAAGAAATCATAAGATTTTTTTTACTTATTTTAATATGTAGATAAACATCAAACCAGATTACAATTAAAGATAAAGTTACCAAATTTAATTTACTGATTTCTGATAAGAGATAACAAGGTGTTAAATCACATATAAATCCTGGTTCAAAAGCTGATCTAAAAAAGAAAATAAAAATAAATTTTACTAACAGATATATAGCAAAAAACACCAAAAAACAAATTGGAAAATACCAGAGAAAATAGTTAATTTTTTTCATTGAAGGCTCTCATTAAATTTCCAACACGCTTTTTTTTAATAATATAATAAGTTCCAATTGTTGCTATAAACAATGCTATTATATCTAAGACATAACCAGGTATTTCTATAGAAATTGATTTATCAATACCAGGAATTATAATAATATTACTGCTTCTCAAAATATCTTCAGAACTATAATCCAAATCCAAAGTTGATGTTGCTCCGCCTCGGTCACTTGCAAAAATTTTCAAATTTGAAAATTGAGTTGTTTGGAAAACAAATATTAGATTTAAGTAACATCCCTTTAATATTTCCTCTATATCAGAATGATCATAGGAGCATTTTTTTGTTACCAACAAATTATTTTCTTTTGATATTTCCTCAAATGTATTTATTTTTTCCCAAGATGATTCATTTTTATATTGCTGATAACGAAACACAGCTTGTTCAACATTTGAATTTTCCAAAACAATGCTAACTGAATATATATCCTCCCAGGAATTGATATCAGATACAGTTATATATGTTCTAATGAAGTCGCCCTGTTGCGCAAAACGTATTATGCTATATTGTGGTGGTGCACTAAGAACTCCTACTCCAGCCTGACCTGAATTTTTTGCGTATGCATGGATGGGAAAAAAAGTAATAGATATAATTGTTATTGAAATAAATATTAAAGTTCCGCATCCCCTCTTCATATAGATATTTTACCTCCTCTTATGTCTAATCTGGTTAGAAATCATGTATCCTATGACAAAAATAAAACATAGTCCTACAAAAATCGCAGTCGAAGGTATATTTATCTCATCAACTGTTTCTTGTTGTAAAGGTGGTCCAATGGATATGGAAGTATGATAAGTCTCAGTTTTTCCATCTACAGCTAATTTATAGGTAATGATACCTACCTTATTTTCCCTTAATGCTTCTACTCTTATAGTGATTGCGTATTCAGATGTATTTTTTGAGTTTATTGTCAATGGTGTTCCTTTTTGATCAGCACTTGTAATTTTTAAAATTTTAATATTTTCTTCATCACTACTAATGTCTAAATCTGCTTTACCCTCCCCAGATACATAAACAGTTATATCTCTAATTTGTCCTTCATTCATATACAATTCTTCTTCATATTGAAAGACAATATGAGTTCCCATAATTTCCTGTATTGTATAATTGCTATGTCCAATAGATATTTTTAAATTAGCAGAAATAGTTGTTACATTTGTATTAAAAGTTATAGCAGCCGTTGTAATAATAAGATCGTTTAATATAGAAGCACTTGTTAAACCTTGTATTTGTAAAATACCTGGTTTCCAGGAACCAGAATATAAAGTAACATAGTAATTATAACTATCATTAGGAGAAAGTATTTTTCCAAAATTAGTTATTTCAATAATATCATTGTAGACCCCATAATTAAAAAATATATCTAACGGAACATTTCCTGTGTTTTTAATTATGAAATATTCTTTCTCATTTTTGAAAACTGTTTCAGAAAAAGGATCAATGTTATATGATATTGTATCATCATGGCTTTTTGCAATACCAATAATTGGTTTTTCAACTGTGACAATTTCAATATGCAATTTAATCCCGTCTTTATAAATCTCTAATGTCCAATTTTCATGGTAAGCATTTATATCAGGAAATGTATCTTTTACACCAACACAAAAAGAGTAAGTATCACTAGTCTTTTTACAGTTTGATTCATTAATATAGGAATATCCTCCATACTCTTTTGCATCTGTCCATAATTGAGTGTTTTTGTTATATTTCCATTCATAATAATTGGTTTCGTCTCTCAGTGCTATTGCTGGTATAGAATTACCTTGAAAAAATCTTAGAATTAACTCTTGAAAAGCTAGGTTTTCAAAAGTTAAGTTTATGTAATGCCAGATTCCAGCTACAATTGCTTTATTGCCATAACTAGTTCGAGCATTTTCCCCCAACATATGTATATTTAAATATATATTTTCTTCAGCGTTAATAGATGGAAAAAATAATAACAAACCTACTATAATTAATATAAGAAAAATCATACATTTTTTAATTACCATCCCATCACCTCACCTCAAGGTAATAAATTATAAATAATATGTTTCTAAATATCTTATCCTTTAAACTCTATTAAAGCTTTTGTATTATATTATGTATTACAGATTCAAATATATTTAAGGTATATCTCTTCAAGAATAACATATTTCCATCCCTATATTACAACTATAATTAGTTTTTTTAACTTAATTTTGCCACATTAGCGCCTAATGAAAAAGAATATTAGGAGTTTTTTCCCAATAT